>Ga0209107_10000023_pt1 | contig 92587 bp, 89 predicted proteins | sample LakErihyJuly2011_2_FD_187460 | JGI IMG/M metagenome (GOLD analysis project Ga0209107, IMG submission 187460) | Freshwater microbial communities from dead zone in Lake Erie, Canada - CCB hypolimnion July 2011 (SPAdes) (version 2) | ecosystem: Environmental > Aquatic > Freshwater > Lentic >...
CTTGAACAATTTGTAATTTAAAAGACATTGTGTAGTCTTTTTGCGTGCGCTTTACATAGCGGCTTTCTTGGTTGTTTTCCATAACGATGAATTTTGTGTATCGCTATTTCAGGACAAGACAAATATATTTCAAAAACCACCTTGCCTAGCTTGGTGGTTTTTTTGTGGATAAAGATTATCTTTGTTAAAATTATGAAACAAAAGTGTTACACTGTAAAATAGTATTATGTTATATTCTCTAATCATACCGGTTTACAATCGTCCAGATGAAGTGGATGAACTTTTAGAGAGTTTATCACAACAGGATTTTACTGATAATTTTGAAGTGGTAATTGTGGAAGATGGTTCGTCTATTAAGTGTGATGATGTAGTAAAAAATTTTAATGGAAAATTAAACATTTCCTATTATTTCAAAGAAAATTCAGGACCTGGAGATTCTAGAAATTACGGAATGAAAAAGGCAAAAGGAGATTATTTTATTATTTTTGACTCTGATTGTATCATTCCAAAAAACTATTTAACGGAAGTTTCCCTTGCATTAAACGAGGGTTACGTAGATTGTTTCGGTGGGCCTGACAAGGCGTTAGAGAGTTTTTCTGACATACAAAAAGCCATTAATTTTGCGATGACGTCTTTTCTCACCACAGGCGGAATAAGAGGTGGCTCGGAGAAAATCAACAAATTTCAACCTCGAAGTTTTAACATGGGATTGTCTCGAAAAGCCTTTGAAGCTTCTAATGGTTTTGGGAACATTCATCCTGGAGAAGATCCAGATTTGTCCATTCGATTATGGAATTTAGGTTTTGAAACCAAACTTTTCCCAAATGCTTTTGTATACCATAAACGAAGAATTGACTGGGGAAAATTTTCGTTGCAAGTGAATAAATTTGGCAAAGCCAGGCCAATTCTTAATAGTTGGTATCCTGAACATAACAAACTTACTTTTTTCTTTCCAACAATTTTTATCATTGGATTTATAGTGTCGGTTTTGTTATTCATTTTAAGTCAAAAATTTGACTATTTTCTTCAATTTTATTTTGTTTATTTTTTGGTACTTTTTATGGTTTCCAGTTATCAAAACAAAAGTTTTAAAATAGGTTTTCTTTCCATCAAAGCAGTTTGGAAACAATTTTATGGTTACGGTACCGGTTTTTTAGAATCTTTTATCAGAGTGATTATTCTGAAACAAAAACCAGAGCAAGCTTTCCCGGAATTATTTTTCAAAAAATAATATGACAAAAATAATTGGTTTAACAGGAGGTATTGGTAGTGGGAAAACCACTGTTGCCGCACATTTTATGGCTGCGGGAGTACCAGTTTACATCGCTGACGATGCAGCTCGCAAGTTGATGCAATCCGCTGAAATTAGTACTGAAATCAAAGAAAAATTTGGTAAAACTATTTTTGATCACGGTATTTTAAATCGGGAAAAATTATCCGAAATTGTGTTTAAAGATCCTGAAAAATTAAAACTACTCAATGCCATAATTCATCCCGCAGTAAAAAAAGATTTTAAAAATTGGGTTGCAAATCATAAAAATGCTGCTTATGTCATTTATGAAGCTGCAATTTTATTTGAAAGCGGGAGTTTTAAAGATTGTGACATGGTGATCACTGTCGTTGCACCATTAGAATCCAGGATTCAAAGAGTGATTCAGCGCGATAAAACTACTCGTGAAAATGTTATGAGAAGAGTAAATGCGCAATGGAACGATGAACAGCGTATAGAGAAAACGGACTTTGTTATTGAAAATTCTGATGCTGAAATCGCACAATCTACAGTTAATAAAATTCTTACATTATTGAATATTCAGTAATTTGGAGGTTTGATGTTAATCTTTGGTTAATTTATTAATAAGTATATTGTTAAAATGCTAAATTTGTATTGATGAATAAAATGTTTTTTAAAATACTTGTTTTATTAATGAGTTTATCCTTAATTGGGATAATTTTGGTTCAAGTGTATTGGTTTAATACCTCTTTTCAAAACAATGATGAACAGTTCAAATACCACGTTAAACAGGTTCTAGGAATTGCCGCTGTGAAGCTTCAAAAACAAGAGGAATACACGTATTATGAAAAATTCAATCGGTATAAAGATAGCACGGGGAAAATTCCTCAAAAAAATGATTTGTTAGAATTTTATTACGTTCAGAAAAATCATAAAAACAATACAACAATCGTATTTTCGAACACAATTTCATCTGAAAATTACGATATATCGTCAGCGTTCTTTGATAAAAAATTAGACAGCGTACAATTTAAAAGCTTTAATTCTAGGCGCGTTACTGAGGTTTACGACAATAATCAATTTGGCGATTCTAAGCTACAAAGTAATTTGACTCCAGATGTAAAAATTGAAAAATCTGGTAACATTGATGTCTTAGATAATATTGCTTACGAAATAAATTACAAAGAAATTGCCTCCGCAATGCCTTTGCAAGAGAGGGTTACGATAGCCACTTTGCAGGATTTATTAAAAAAAGAATTAGAGGAATATGGCGTAGATACACCGTTTGAATTTGGAATTTACAGCAGCGGATTGGCTACAAAAGTAAAATCGGATGGATTTAAATATGATAAAAATGCAACTTATTCTATTCCTATTTTCACAGACAACGAAGGAAATACTAAGTATCAGTTATTAGTCGCATTTCCTCAGAAAAAGAAGTTCTTATTAACTGATCTTGTTGGAATTACCTTATTGTCCATCATTTTTACGCTCATTATTATTATCGCTTATTCAAGTGCTTTGAGCCAATTGATTCGTCAACGTCATATTTCTGAAATAAAATCAGATTTCATAAATAATATGACACATGAGTTTAAAACTCCTATTGCAACAATAAATTTGGCTTTGGACGCTATTAAAAATCCGAAGATTATCGATGATAAAGAAAAGGTCTATAAGTATTTGCAGATGATTAAGGACGAAAATAAACGAATGCACGCCCAAGTTGAGAATGTCTTGCGAATATCTAAATTAGAAAAGAAAGAATTAAATATAATAAAGGAATCTACTAATATTCAAGGGGTTATTGAACATGCTATCGAACATGTTCATTTGATATTAGAAGATAGAGAAGGTACAATTACAAAACGTTTTGATGCAATTAGAACAACCGTTTTGCTCAATGAAGTACATTTCATTAACGTTATTGTAAACATATTAGAGAATGCAATTAAATATACCCCAACAGTTCCTAAAATTGAAATCATTACAGAAAACGTAAAAGATTTTGTTATTATTAAGGTTAAAGATAATGGAGTGGGGATGAGTAAGGTAGCCCAGAAACGAGTTTTCGAAAAGTTCTATCGAGAACATACTGGAGATATACACGATGTTAAAGGCCACGGATTAGGTTTGGCTTATGTGAAAAAAATTGTGGAAGACCATAATGGTCAAGTTTATGTTGAAAGTGAGAAGGGAAAAGGAAGTACCTTCATTTTAAAAATACCATTAATAAATTAAAAATATGGAAAATGTAAATAAAAAAATTCTTTTAGTTGAAGACGACCTTAATTTTGGCGCCGTTCTAAAAGATTATCTGATGTTAAATGATTTTGACGTCACATTGGCAAAAAACGGAATGGAAGGATTTGAAAAATTCAAAAAGGATACATATGATTTATGTATTTTGGATGTGATGATGCCTTATAAAGATGGATATACATTAGCGAAAGAAATCAGAGAAAAAAATCAAGAAGTGCCCATCATTTTCTTGACTGCAAAATCGATGAAAGAAGACGTTCTGAAAGGATACAAGGCCGGTGCCGATGATTATCTAAATAAACCCTTTGATTCAGAAGTGTTGTTGATGAAAATTAGAGCCATAATTCTAAGAAAAGCCACTACTGTAAAAGCAGAGCCAGTTCAATTTGAATTCAATATTGGTAAGTTTCACTTGAATTCAAAACTTCGTTTCTTAACTTTCAGTAATGAAGAACCCGTTAAGTTGTCTCCTAAAGAAAACGAATTATTGAAAATGTTAATTCTTCATGAAAATGATTTAATGCCAAGAGAATTAGCTTTAACTAAAATCTGGAGAGACGATAATTATTTCACGTCACGAAGTATGGACGTTTATATTGCTAAATTAAGAAAATATCTTAAGCCTGATCCGGATGTCGAAATTCTCAACATTCACGGCGAAGGTTTTAGATTGATTGTGAAAAATAAAGTAGTAGCATAAAAAGTAAAAGGTTTCAAGAAATTGAAACCTTTTTTTATTTTAAATGGAGTTGCAAGGCAAAACAAGTTTTATTTTCTTTTGAAATGGTAAAAATCATTTGACCCGACGTCAAATGTTCGTGAATTATAACACCTTCGTTAATCGATAATTCCTTAATAAAATTCATTTCAAAACTTTCTATTTTTTGATTCAATATTAATTTTTCATCTGCAAGATCTAAGCACCATTCCAAGTATTTGACATTGTTTACGTGATTTACAATGTCTACATCAGATAAAACAACAGTTTTTTCAAACACGGATTTTTTTTCAGTGTTTAGATTTATTTTAGAAAATGATTCTCGGGTTGCCTTTTGTTCTGGATACAATTCGAAATGTTTGAAGGGCAAAGCCAGTGCTTCCGGACGTCTAATTTTTGTATTAAATACTGCCCAAAAAGTTTCGCAACCCACGATCTTATTTCCGTTAACATGCATTTCTAAAGCGCGCACGGAACGGGAATTTTCGAGTGTGTTAATCCAAGTTTTTACTGTTACAACATCTTTCCATTTGGGCAAGGCGGTAATTTCAACACGCATTCTGCTCAATACCCAAGCTTGATCGAACTCCTGCATATCCGAAAAACTGATGCCGCCAAGCTCTGAATGTGCCGCAGCCGTCAATTGCAAAATGTTGCACAAATCCGTGTATTTAAGATAGCCATTAGAATGGCATTGGGTGAAATTAATTTCCCAATCTTTGCTTAATATAGAGGTGAAGTTTGCTGAAATTGGCATGTAAATAATTATGAATTATGAATTATGAATTATGAATTATGAATTATGAATTATGAATTATTCTTTCAATATGTGCTATGATTTTCATTTGATCGGTCAAATAATCAAACCACTTTGTGTGTTCATTCCGCTTGAACCAAGTGAGTTGTCTTTTAGCAAATCGTCTGGTATTTTTTTTGATTTCGTCGATGGCGAATTCTAAAGATATTTCAGTATCAAAATAACGGAATAACTCTCGATAACCCACAGTTTGCAAAGCGTTTAATTCTTTATGAGGAAATAATTTTTCGGCTTCCGCCAATAAACCTTTTTCAAACATTAAGTCGACGCGCTGATTGATTCTGTCGTAAATTACGCTTCTTTCGGCTTCTAAACCAATGGTAATGGGAGTGAAGTTGCGTGTATTTTTCTTTTGGTTTAAAAAGGAAGAATAGGTTTTTCCGCTTCCAATACAAACTTCTAAGGCACGCATCATTCGTTGCGGATTTTCTTTGGCAACGACTTCAAAATAGTTTGGGTCTCGTTTTTCTAATTCGGTTTGGAGATATTCAATTCCTGATATTTCATAATTGTGTTTTACTTCCTCTCGAATGGTGGAATCAATTTCAGGAAAATCATCGAAACCTTTTAAAACGGCATCAACATACAATCCTGATCCGCCAACCATTACTACATAATCGTTAGATAAGAACAATTCATCTAGTTTTGTAATAGCATCTTTTTCGTATTCGCCAACGGTGTAATTCTCGAATATTGATTTATTTTGGATGAAATGATGTTGCGCGGCAGCCAATTCTTCGGGAGATGGAACGGCAGTGCCAATTTGCATTTCCTTGTAAAATTGTCGGCTGTCGCAAGAAATAATGTCGCAATTGAAATGTTGAGCCAAAGCAATACTTAAGGATGTTTTTCCTATGGCTGTTGGTCCAACGATGGTAATTAAGTACTTCATATTTTTTAGCCCCGATAGTAGTGGAAATCCTTTTCTTTTTTTCTTTAAAAAAGAAAAGATTGAAACGAATAGCGGGATTAGCTTCAAATAAAAATTAAAATTTTACTATTTTCAAGGTTTTGCTTTTACGAATAAACGACTGAATGATATTTCGAGTATCGCGATTGTTTTGCATCGGTATAAGAATGTTTTTTAGGATATTGCTGTTGTTAATTTGGTAATTCAAATCATAAAACGCATACCCTTTGTAAATGCCGTTTTCTATCAAAATGGCACTGTGTTCGCCGCTATTTCGACCTCTATCAACAAGTATCATGTTGTTGCGTTCGAAGCTGTTTTTGGTGATGAATTCTTGGACTCGCTCGTTGTATTCTTCGGGTGAAATAAGACCAATGCAAGCGCCATCGCACTCTTTAATTTTGTACTGAAAACATTCATTTTTCGTGATGTACAAGCCAGTATATTTTTGGCACAAATGGTAATGGGATGTTATTCTAAATAAGGCATTTTTGGCTTCTTGAATCGAAGTAAAGGAAGTAATTTCCTTTTTTCGACCATCTGCTTTTTGTAATTTTAAATTCAAATAGCCCTTTTCATCTTTCTCAGCATATAGTGCAAACTGAAAAACACTTTTTCTTTGCGCCCGATTGTAGATGGGTTTGTTGATTTTTATCTCTTCACTTTCTTTTAGTAGCGCGATGAGTTCGCTCCCCGTTTCATCATAGGTTACGGTATAAACTTCGGATTGAATTTTTTTACATTTATTGGTAGTTCCGGTAAAATGCTGATTAATGCGTTTTTTAATGTTTCGGCTTTTGCCAATGTAAATGAGCTTTCCTTTTTCGTTATGAATGTAATAAACACCAGTTTTTGAAGGCAAACTCGAGATAATATCCACCAATTTTGGAGAGAGACCTTTTTGGATTTCAAATTTAATAAGTTCCTTGACAATTTCTTTATTCAAGTCTTTGTCCAAAAGCATTTTGAATAATTTTACAGTTGCCATTGCATCGCCGCTCGCACGGTGCCTGTCCGCCATGGGAATTCCTAATGCACGAACTAATTTTCCTAAACTATGTGAAGGTTGTTCTGGTAATAATCTTTGGGATAATGCGACTGTGCAAAGTGTTTTTACATTAAAATCATAGCCTAAACGACGAAATTCGGTGCGAAGAATGCGGTAATCAAAATCGGCATTGTGAGCGACCAAAACGCTGTCATTTGTCATTTCTATAATGCGTTTGGCGACTTCAAAAAACTTGGGAGCAGAGCGCAACATTTCGTTATTGATGCCAGTCAATTTTACTACAAAAGGTTGAATCGGAATTTCTGGATTGACCAAACTGATGAATTGATCGACAATCTCGTGACCGTCAAATTTATAAATGGCAATTTCCGTTATTCCTTCTTCGTTGAATTGTCCTCCAGTGGTTTCTATGTCGAGTATTGCGTACATCAGCCACTTAACCCCCGAAGGGGGAATTATAAACGTTAATAAAAATATTTTTTTTCATATTATTGGATTCCCCCTTCGGGGGTTAGGGGGCTTTTTACCTTCCCCCAAAGATACTACTTCCTATCCGAATCATTGTACTTCCGCAATCTATTGCGAGTGGATAATCGCCGGACATTCCCATAGACAAAGTTAGAAGTTGGAAGGTAGAAGGTAGAAGTTGATTAGTAGTATCAAAAATAGATTTTAAATGTGTGAATTCTTTCTCAATTTGTGTTTGATTGTTTGTGAATGTTGCCATTCCCATTAATCCCACAATTCGAATGTTTTTCATTTCATTTTTGTCGTTCTGAACGAATTGAAGTATTTCATCCAATTCTTTTTCGTCAAGACCAAATTTTGTTTCTTCTTCAGCAATATACATCTGTAATAAACAATCGATAATTCTGTTATTTTTTTTAGCCTGCTTATCTATTTCTTGTAGTAATTTCAAACTATCAACACCGTGAATTAAACTTACAAATGGCGCCATAAATTTGACTTTATTTGTTTGAACGTGACCAATCATGTGCCATTCGATATCTTTTGGCATTGCTTCCCATTTCTCGGCCATTTCCTGGATTTTGTTTTCACCAAAAATGCGTTGGCCAGCCTCGTAAGCTTGCATCAAATCAGAAATCGGTTTGGTTTTTGAAACGGCAACAAGGTTTACGGATTCCGGTAAGGAGGATTTTATTTTGAGGAGGTTTTGTGGTATTGACATATTTCAATTGATAATTAACAATTGATAATTAACAATAAAAAAATTATCAATTATCAATTATCCATTTATAATTACTTGATAAACTGTTTCGAAATTTTTTCTGCTTTTTTACTTTCACTGTAATCATAAAAACCTTCACCAGATTTCACACCCATTTTTCCGGCTCTAACCATATTTACTAACAAAGGACAAGGCGCATATTTTGGGTTTTTAAAACCATCGTACATTACGTTCAAAATGGCCAAACAAACGTCTAATCCAATAAAATCTGCTAATTGTAAAGGTCCCATAGGATGTCCCATGCCCAGTTTCATCACGGTATCAATTTCATAAACGCCAGCCACTTTATTGTATAAAGTTTCTACGGCTTCGTTTATCATTGGCATCAAAATTCTATTGGCAACAAAACCGGGGTAATCGTTTACTTCAACTGGAGTTTTACCCAGTTTTTCGGACAACGTCATAATAATTTTCATCACTTCATCACTAGTATTGTAACCCCGAATGATTTCGACTAATTTCATTATTGGCACTGGATTCATAAAGTGCATTCCAATAACGCGTTCCGGATGAGCCACGACGGCTCCTATTTGAGTGATGGAAATAGAAGAAGTATTTGTTGCCAAAATCGTATTATGCGAACAAAATTCGTTCAATTGCTTGAAAATATTCAGTTTTAGTTCTACGTTTTCCGTGGCTGCTTCAACAACTAAATCAACTCCTACGATACCGTCTTTGATGTCAGTATACGTGATAATATTGTTGATGGTTTTGAATTTCTCTTCCTCGGTAATGGTTCCTTTGGCGACCATTCGGTCTAAATTAACAGCAATAGTTGCCATTCCTTTGTCTAATGATTTTTCAGAAACATCGATTAGTTTTACGGTGAAACCACTTTGTGCAAAAGTATGCGCAATTCCGTTGCCCATTGTTCCTGCTCCGATTACAGCTATTGTTTTCATATTTAGGCCCCTAACCCCCGAAGGGGGAATTCCTATTAGGGGTAGATAGGATAAAATTATATTTAAATTTTTGTTTCCAAAACTCCCCCTTTTGAAGCTTGGGGGCCGAAACAATCAATGATTTGATAAGCCACTCGCAAAGCTTCTGTTGCTTGTTCTAGTGTTACAATGGGGGTTGTGTCATTAGTAATTGCATCTGCAAAAGATTCTAATTCATCCAAAATGGCGTTGTTTTGCTCCACATCAGGGTTCGAAAAGTAGATTTGTTTTTTTACACCTTCGGCATTCTGTAAAATAATGTCAAAGTCACCAGGAGTTTCTGGAGCATCTTTCATTTTTACTACCTCACATTTTTTCTCTAAGAAATCTACAGAGATGTAGGCATCTTTCTGAAAGAAACGAGATTTACGCATATTTTTCATCGAAATTCTGCTGGCGGTTAAGTTGGCAACGCAGCCATTTTCGAACTCAATTCTTGCATTGGCGATATCAGGAGTGTCACTAATTACTGAAACACCACTAGCATTTATCACTTTTACTCTTGAATTCACAACGCTCAAAATAGCATCAATATCGTGAATCATCAAGTCGAGAACCACCGGAACATCAGTCCCACGCGGATTGAATTCGGCCAAACGATGTGTTTCAATAAACATTGGATTTTCAATCATATCCTTCGTTGCCTTGAACGCAGGATTAAATCTTTCGACGTGACCTACTTGACCTTTAACATTATATTCACGTGCCAAGGCAATGATTTCCTGGGCTTCGGCAACTGTATTTGAAATTGGTTTTTCAATAAAAAAGTGCTTGCCCGATTTAATCGAAACTTTGGCACACTTATAATGCGAAAGCGTTGGCGTTACAATGTCAATCACATCGACAGCGTGAATTAATGTTGCTATTGTAGTGAATTGTTTATAACCAAATTCGGCAGCAACTTTCATTCCATTTTCTTGGTTTTCGTCATAAAAGCCAACCAATTCATATTTTTCTGATTGTTGTAATAATCGTAAATGTATTTTTCCAAGATGCCCCGCACCTAAAACGCCTACTTTTAACATAAAAATGATTTTTAACAAATGTATAATTTATTTATTTACTGTTTAAAGTTTACTGTTTAAAGTTTTAGATTTTGTTGTTTGATTTTTGGAATTTTTAAGGTTATTTTTACCAAAATAAATACCTTCAAATTTTGAGCAATACATCCAAACATCAAGGTCTTCGTAATCAATTAGTAGCCCTTTTAAAAGAGAAGGGAATTATTGATGTAAGTGTTTTAGATGCTATCAACAAAATACCTAGGCATCTTTTCTTAGATTCAAGCTTTGAAGATTATGCTTATCAGGACAAAGCATTTCCTATTGGTGCAGGGCAGACTATTTCGCAACCTTATACTGTGGCTTTTCAATCTCAATTATTGGAAGTCAAGAAAGATCATAAAATTCTGGAAATAGGAACAGGTTCGGGGTATCAAACTGCTGTTTTGTGTGTGATGGGAGCAAAGGTTTATAGTGTAGAAAGGCAAAATAAATTATTCAAACAAACCTTTAATTTGTTGCCAAAATTAGGAATTAGACCCAAACATCTTTCTTTTGGTGATGGATATAAAGGATTACCAGATCACGGTCCTTTTGACAGTATTATAGTTACAGCTGGTGCGCCAATTATCCCGCAAGCTTTGATGGCCCAGCTAAAAATAGGAGGTAGGCTCGTTATTCCGCTTGGAGAGGAAAATCAAATTATGACTTTACTTATCCGAAAAAATGAAACCCAGTTTGAAAAACACGAGTTTGGTGATTTTAAATTTGTGCCTTTGTTAGAAAATAAAAATTAAAACAAAATCCCGTCTTGTTTTTAAAACTACACGGGATTTTTATTGACCAATAATTTGAAGGTAACGCTCTAAACTTTCTTTCTCTATTTGAGCAATAAATAAAAGAAAATCTTCCTTGTTGTTTTTAGTTTGAGCGGTTTCGAGAGCATTATAATAGCGCATTCGAGAATCGTAATCGCCTTTTATGTTTGCAATTACATAGCCGTTTTGTAATAAAACGAGATTCATTACCAAACGTGAAGTTCTGCCATTTCCATCAATAAACGGATGAATAGTCACCAAACGCTCGTGAAGTTCTGCTGCCAAAACTATTGGATGTAGAGCATTTTTATTGGTTTCATACCAAATATATAATTCTTCCATTTCTTTGGAAACCAAAAATGGTTGCGGCGGCATAAATGCACTTCCTTTTATCATAACTTGAACTCTGCGATATCTGCCCGCATCTTCAGGCATAATTCCACGAAGAATCAGGTTATGAATAGACAAAACTTCTCGCTCATTCAAGGAATTATTTTTCTCCATCAAATGTTTGATATAACCAATGGCTTCCTGATGATTGATGGCTTCAAGATGTTCACGCATACTTTTCCCGGAAATGGTCAGGCCTTCATTAATGACCAAATCAGTTTCGCGAAGTGTCAGCGTATTTCCTTCTATACGATTGCTTTCAAATGTATATTCCAGCTCAAGCGCTTGAGCAATTCGATAGCTATCAAACTGTCGACTTTGATCCAATTTTGCTTTTAAAGTATCTATTTCAGTAAGAATAGATATCAGGTTTTTAGAAAGAGTATTTTTGATTGCAACGTAACTGTTTTCTAATTCTTCACGAAGTATATTCATTGCTTTTAGTGCAAATTCATCTTGGCCTATTTCATAAATAATTTTTTCTTTTAGCCAAGCTACCATTAAGGTTTCGAAATCAATTCCTAGTAAAGATGCTAATTTAATAACTTGATCTTTAGTGGGTTTTCTAGAACCATTTTCGAATTTACTTATTAAAGCTTGATCAATTCCTATGATTTGAGCCACTTCTCTAGTTTTTAATCCTTTTTGTTCTCTTGCATTTTTAAGTAATGTTTTCATATTAAATATAAATTATTTTTGTCTTGACAAATTTAGTCATAAATTTTAATAAAAAAAATAATATCTAAAAATTTTAAATATTATTTATTAAAGCATAAAGCTATAAGGGGTTTATTACTATTTTTTTAACATTTCAATCTTTGTATTTTTTTTCTATTGCTGTTGCAATTATGCTTTTAAACAATAATGGTATATCTAATTCAATTCTAGATTCAGTGGTAGCAGTCTCCATTAATTTATCTAATTGTGAAGCGAAAACAGCGGTATCAACTAAATAGCGCGTTGTATCTAGGTATTGTCCTCGGTTAGAATGAATAGGAAATCACATTCTTACCAACATCCAAAACGGCTGCAATAAATTGCTGTATATGTATCTAAAACATAAATTGTTTATTTGCATTGTCAACTGGTCGCACGGTTGAAGTTGGAATTATAAATTCTTTTGCTACACTTATATCAAATGAAAAATAGAATTATAATTGGAAAAATGTTGACTAATAAATGAATTTAAAAGGATTTTTTTATTCGGTCAAGTTCGCGTTTCGTATCTTGTTCTTTCAAAGATTCGCGTTTATCATAGGTTTTCTTTCCTTTGCAAAGCCCAATTTCTAGTTTTGCCATTCCTTTTTCATTGGTAAACAATTTTAAAGGAACAATTGTTAGCCCTTTAGCTTGGACACTTTTGGATAATCCTTTTAATTCACGTTTGTTAAGTAAAAGTTTTCGTTCGCTTCTGGCCTTATGGTTAAATTGGTTGCCAAAAGCATATTCTTCTATATACGTATTAATAGCAAAAAGCTCTACACCACTAAATTCACAAAAACTCTCCGTAATATTCGCTTTTCCTAACCGAATAGACTTTATTTCGGTTCCAGCAAGAACAATTCCAGCAGTGAATTTTTCGATTATTTCATAGTCGAAACGGGCTCTTTTATTAAGTATATTAATTGTTTTTAGCATCGGATGGCAAATGTAGATACAAATGTGCGAAACACCAAAGAAATAGATAAAAATGCCATAAATTTGTGATATGGAAAAGCCACAACTACAAAGTCCTCTTCACGGAATTACACTTCAAAAAATAATGGAAGAATTGGTCAATTATTATGGCTTCGATACACTATCTGAACTGATAAAAATAAAATGTTTTACAGATAATCCAAGTATAAAATCAAGTCTGACTTTCTTGAGAAAAACAGATTGGGCAAGAAAAAAAGTAGAAAATTTATACATAGAAACAATCCCTAAATTTTAAGTCTATTTGAGGCGATACGAAATCATTAATCCCCCACGATAAGGCAACCAATCGCCGCTAATATTCCAATTTTTAGCCGTTTCATATCTTCCAGGAGTGCCATCATTATAGTATCCATGATAATATCCTTGATGCCAACCACCTCCGACAAAGAAATCTAACATTAATCGATTATTTAATTTTTTCTCGTACCCAATTGTTGCTCCAAATTTGTAGCCAAAACCATCTTCGTACATATTAGAACCCCAATAGTTCCATTTTTGCACTTGATATTGATCAGCTCCAGCATGTCCTCCAAAATAAAAACCATTGTATTTTTCATGAAAATGATAACGAACTTCAGTAACTAATGAATAAAATTTCATAGGATGATGTCCATCAAATGATTCCCAAAAAGAAGCCATAACATCAGCTTGAAAAGTGAATTTTTCCCCAATACTTGTTTCAATTCCGATATTTGGAATTAAAGCCAAAGCAGTAACAGCATTACCTTTTATATATGTTTGACTTTGAGAAATAAAATAAATTAAAAGGAAAGTAAAAACGTAAATTTTTTTCATGATCAGTTTTTTGGGTTTTTAGAAAATTTTTGGCCGTATCAAGTCGTGCGCGCGGCGAAAATATAAATTAATTTCGAGAAAATATAAATTAGTATTGATTCAAAATAGAGTAAATAACAGTATCTAAAAATTTTCCATCATAGTATTCGTATTCTTTTAAATGAGCTTCCTTTACAAAACCATTTTTTTGTAAAACCCTCTCTGAAGCAAAATTTTCTGGATCAATGACTGCCTCGACGGAATGGAGTTTCATTATTTTGAAGCCATAATTCAAGATTACTTTTACTGCCTCAGTAATAATTCCTGTTCCTTGATAGTCCGGAAGTAACATATATCCAATTTCAGCTCGAAAATGTTCTGGTTTAATTCTATAATAACCAATAATCCCTATTAATTTCGGATTATCTTTTAAAGTTATAGCCCAATTTATGCCTTCCTGCGTACCAATTTTTTCATCAATCATTGCAATATGTGCCAAAGCTTCTTCTTTAGTTTGAACTAGCGGTCTTGGAATGTATTGCATTGTTTCTATATTTGACCGCAGCGCAAATATTTCGTTTACATCTTTATAGTTAACCCGACGCAAATGCAAACGTTCGGTTTCTAGATTAGGGAACGGGTTAAAATTCCTGTAGAGCATATTTTATAAAATTTCGATACTAAAATTGTATTGCATTACTTGATGCGCTTCTAGAAGTTGAATGCCTTCTTTTTCTACTATATTTCCTGATGAATGAATAGTGTCAGAATAACCAGCCCAAGGTTCTATACACAAAAATGGAGCATTGTTTTTTGTCCAAATTCCCAGATTTGGAAAATTATCAAATTGAACACGAAGTATAGGATTTTTATATTCTAAAATAGTAATGACTTTAGACTTTAATTTCTTAAAAATTAAGGCGTCTTTTTCAAATAATGAGTACGAAAGCGCCACTTCATTAGCTGTCATCGCTATAATTTCAGTCGCATCAGAAAGCAAATCATTGTCGAGTTTAAAACTCGTTAAAACTTCATCGTAATCAAATGCTAACGCGTAACATTCAAAAGGTTTTGCCAAAGCGAAAGCAGGATGTGCTCCAATAGAAAAAGGTATTATTGAATTATTGTTGTTGATAACTTTGTAATCAATGATTAATTTATTTTCTTCCAGCGAATAACAAATTTGCAATTCAAAGTCAAAAGGATAGACTTTTCTTGTTTCTATCGAGGAAGCCAAAGAAAATGTGACACTTTTCTTAGTTTTTTTTATCAATTGAAATTCCATTTCTCTAGCAAAACCATGTCTTGATAAGTAATATTCTTTTCCTTGATAATGGTACCTATTGTTTTTAAGCGTGCCCACAATGGGAAACAAAACCGGTGAATGTTTTGCCCAAAAAGCTGGGTTTCCCTCCCAAATGAATTCTTTATTGTCGTTATTTTTTAGAGAAAATAACTCAGCACCTAAATGTTTTATTTGGGCCGTTACGTTCAAATTTGAAATTGTTGTAGTCAAGATAGAAGTTGATTGTTTGGTAATAAAATCAATAATGTAAATGTATTCATAAATTTTATTTTCAATAATTAAAAATCACTTATTGTTGCCTTCTTTTTTTTAATTAAAATTTTACGTTTACTTTCAAGATTAATTATATTTTTCATTAATTTGTATTATAAATTTATACTATGAAAAATTATTCTCTTAAATCTTTATTGCACTTCGTTTTTTTATTGGCAATTTCAAACCTTTGGTCACAACAAACTGCTTCATCCACAACGTCAAAACAAATTTCAAAATACGATTATTATGATGCTTTTGGTCCTTTTTTTTATACAAAAGATGGAACTAGCACGAGGTCAGCAAGCGGTCAGCCCGGATTTGGATATTGGCAAAACAGAGCAGATTATCAATTATCTGCAAAATTGAATGACCTCACTAGCGAAATTTCGGGAACTAGTAGTATAACTTATACAAATAACAGTCCAGACGAAATGTCTTTTTTGTGGCTGTATTTAGACCAAAATTTATTCAAAGCTGATTCTCGTGGCAATGCTATAATCCCAATATCTGGCAGCAGAAATGGTGCACAAGGTCAAGTTTTTGAGGGTGGTGATAAAATAAAATCTGTGAAAATTGTAATAAAAAATAAAGGAATTTCAACTGAAAAGGAATTGAAATACACCATTATTGATACCAGAATGCAAGTTTTCCTTCCTCAAGAATTGAAATCTAAGGGTGGAGTTGTTACTATTAAGATTGATTATTCTTTTATTTCTCCAAAAGAAGGTTCAGATCGAATGGGAATATTAGAAACTAAAAACGGTAAAATTTTCACCGTTGCACAATGGTATCCTAGAATGTGTGTGTATGATGATATCAAAGGTTGGAATACAAATCCATATTTGGGAGCCTCTGAATTTTATTTGGAATATGGCGATTTTGATGTAAGTATTTCAGCTCCTTCAAATCATTTTGTAGTTTGTTCAGGAGAATTAATCAACCCTACAGAAGTGTATTCTTTAGATCAGCAAAAACGTTTTTCACAAGCGTCACAAAGTGATAAAACCATAATTATTCGTTCCAGTAACGAAGTTGTGGCTGCAACTAATGTAGCTGCCGGATCGAACAAAACTTGGCGTTTTAAAATGAAAAATGCTCGTGATGTTGCTTGGGCATCGTCAGCAGCATTTATTGTAGACGCAGCTAAAATTAATTTACCAAGCGGAAAAAAATCGATGGCGATGTCCGCTTACCCGATAGAGAGTGACGGAAACAAAGCGTGGAGTCGGTCAACAGAGTATACCAAAACATCTATTGAAAACTATTCAAAAAGATGGTTTGAATATCCTTATCCAGCAGCAATAAACGTTGCGGGAGTTGCAGGAGGAATGGAATATCCTGGAATCGTTTTTTGTGGGTATCGTGCAAAAGAAGGCGATTTATGGGGAGTTACTGATCATGAATTTGGACATATTTGGTTTCCAATGATTGTGGGATCGAACGAACGATTGTATGCATGGATGGATGAAGGATTTAATACTTTTATCAATTCACTGAGTTCAACTGATTTTAATAATGGCGAATATAAGGAGAAAGCGTCCGACATGCACAAAGTCGCAGAACGTTACACCAATGCTAATCTTGAGCCAATGATAAGTTCCCCGGATAACATGAAGGAAAGAAATATTGGAACATTGTGTTATTCAAAACCAGGCGCTGGATTAACCTTATTGCGGGAACATATTTTAGGTGCTGAGCGTTTCGATTTGGCTTTTAAAACTTATGTTGAACGATGGGCTTTCAAACATCCTGCACCAGATGACTTTTTTAGAACTATTGAAAATGTTGCTGGCGAAGATCTATCGTGGTTTTGGAGAGGTTGGTTTGTTAATAATTGGCGTTTGGATCAAGGTATTAATGCCGTTAAATATGTAGATAATAATCCTCAAAATGGCGTTTATATTACCATTGAAAATTTCGAAAAAATGGCAATGCCGATAGTTTTGGACGTTAAAACAAAAAGCGGAAAAGTTACTCGTGTCAAATTACCAGTTGAGATTTGGCAAAGAAATAAAGAATGGACTTTTAAACACAATTCAATTGATGAAATAGAAAGTATTGTTCTTGATCCCGACCATGTTTTTCCCGACGTTAACGAAAGTAATAATATCTGGAAAGCAGATAAATAGTTATTTGCAGTATTTTAAAAGTTCGAATGTAAAAACTATTATTCTGGTATTTGTTGGCTCAAGCAATGTAAGGTACCAAAACCCCAGATTAAATCAATTGAATTAATTCCTATAATTTCTCGGTCTGGGAAACAATCGGCGATAATGTTCAAAACGATTCTATCATTGCTATCATTAAAAGTAGGAACTAACACACATTTATTCAAAATCAAAAAATTGGCATAACTGGCTGGCAAACGAATTCCATCAAAATCAATGCGTTTTGGCATTGGCAATTCCACTATTTTTGGAGATTTTCCATTTTCTAGTTTGGCGTTTTGCAACCGTTTTAGGTTGTCTTGCAAAGGCTTGTAATTACTGTCTTTTGTATTTGATTCTACAACGGTGATAATGGTATCTTCATTTACAAATCGGCATAAATCGTCGATATGGCCGTGAGTATCATCGCCTTCGATGCCTTCACCCAACCAAATTACATTCGTAATTCCTAAATATTCTTTAAAAACTGCTTCATAATCTGTTTTTGTAAAACCAGGATTTCGAACTTGGATGGTGGGATGCATTAAACATTCCTCTGAAGTTAGTAAAGTGCCGCAACCATTAGATTCAATCGCTCCTCCTTCAACAATTACTGGTTTTCCATTATAGATCACTTGCGTTAGCGGAAGTTTAAGAAAATCGCCGACTTTCGGGGGAACCTGTTTGTCTAAATGGATGTTTTTGTATTTTGCCCAACCGTTAAAATTAAAATTCAAAGCCTCTCTTTTGGTGCCGTTTTGAACAATAATCGGTCCTGAATCGCGCATCCAGCTTCTATTGGTTTTATGAATGATAAAGGAAACATTGATTGTTTTGACAGTAGCTATTTCTAGCATTTCTGTAACTTTTGCCTTCAATTTTTCATCGGAAACTACCAAAAAAACTTTTTCGAACGTCGCTACTTTTTTGATAAATTCTACAAAAGCCCATTGTATTGCTTCATATTTTCCGGGCCAATCGTAGCCATTATGCGGAAAACACAACAAAATTCCTTCTTGCTTTTCCCATTCGGCGGGGAATCTTCTATTGTTTGCACTCATAATTAATCGATGGCTCTTTTTGTAATATCAGTAAAAGCATCAATTCGTCTGTCTCTAAAAAATGGCCAATTCTGACGCACATTTTCTTGTAAATCTAAGTCTACTTCGGCAATTAAGATTTCTTCTTTATCGTTTGAGGCTTGTGCCAAAATTTCTCCTTGTGGTCCAGCAATAAAGGATGAACCCCAAAATTGGATTCCAGCAGTTCCTTCTATATATTGTTCTAATCCAATCCTGTTTGCTGCGGCAACATAGACGCCATTGGCAACAGCGTGACCTTTCATCACGTTCATCCAAGCACCGTGTTGGTTTTCACCATATTGTTCTTTTTCTGCTGGATGCCAGCCAATTGCAGTAGGGTAAAACAAGACTTCAGCACCTTGCAACGCTGTCAAACGAGCCGCTTCGGGAAACCATTGATCCCAACAAATGAGCGTTCCAATTTTTCCTTTATTGGTTCGAAAAGCTTTAAAACCCAAATCGCCCGGAGTGAAGTAGAATTTTTCGTAAAAATGTGGATCGTCTGGAATGTGCATTTTGCGGTATAAACCCGCTTCCGATCCATCAGTATCAATAATATAAGCACTATTATGGTATATTCCTGCCAGTCTTTTTTCGAAAAAAGGGACTATAATTACCACTCCTAATTCTTTTGCCAAGGCGCTAAAAGCAATAAACGATGTGCTATATAATGGTTCTGCCAAGGCAAAATTATCGACATCTTCACTTTGACAAAAATAGTGACTGCTATATAATTCTGGTAACGAAATTACTTCTGCTCCTTGACCGGCAGCCTCTCGCACCCAACTCAAACATTTTTTCAAGTTGTTTTCGGCAACATCATTAAGATTCAATTGAATAACAGCTATTTTGTATTTCTTATTTGGCATATTGCAAAATTTAAAGTGCAAAAATAGCTATTTTTATAAAGAATAGGCGCAAAGAGAATTGGAATTTTATAAATTATCCCTAGGAAAGGAAATCTCTAAAAAAAAATGTAAAATCAAATTTTTAGGGTAGAGATGTTTTGAATTAGCTTTTCTTCTTGCTATTTTGTAAGAAATTATGTACTAAAAACTTAATTTGTTTTATTTTTTTTGAAAAAATGTTTCAATAGATTTCCACCAATTGTTTTAATTCCGTCTGCATTTTTTGAAACCATATTGGCTACCGCAAACTCGAAAATTGTACCCAATACTTTTGTTACTGGATTATGTAAACTTCCCAGTAAAATTTTTTTAGATACGAATCCTGTTCCAAAACCAATAATGTTGCTAAGGAGATCATTTTTAATTTCAGGTGAAGCACTGACTTTGTGAACTAGATTTTTGATGAGGTTGATTGGTTGTACACTTTGGTACGCAACATCAAATTGATTTTTGAGTTGATTTAAATCGTTATCATATTTCATTTCTTCAATTAAAATCAAATCATTTAATGTGTTGGTGGCACTTTTATTTTTCATGAGGTTTTTTTTGTTTCAACATTAGTGCTATGATTGAATCGCTTACCGGATATTTTATCCATTGGTCACGAAATACTTGAATAAGGACGGCAAGAATACCGTAGCATCCACCAATGATAAAAAAGCCATAAAAACCCTCACCTGTAAGTTTGCCAAGCCATAATGCAGCACCTATTGAGATAATTAAGACTGAAAATACAATGGTCATCACAACGGCAAGTTTTGCTATGAGAGATGAAGCTACATCAGCTGATTTGTCTATTGTATTTAGCTTCAATAAATTAAGGGTTGTTTTTCCGTAATCCTCTGCACGTTCAAAAAGTGTTGCGATTGGAGTTGTATCGTCAGTCATAATGTGGTTGCTTTATACTTTATATTGCGATTCTGTATGATCTCTATTTTTCATCTCGTCAAACTCCGCTTTTCCGTCTTCGGACATTTCCATGGCAAACTCTTTTGCACTTTGAAGTTTTTCTGAAATGGTGTCTGCAAAATCGTCGTATTTTGATTTGAAATCATCTGCATAATCATTACCTGTATCCATAATTTTTTGACGAGTTACTGCCCCTTTTTCTGGTGCAAATAAAATTCCCAAAATTCCACCAATGGCAAGTCCTGCCATTGTTCCTAAAACCACTTTTCCTGTACTCATAATTTTTTTTATTAAATTGTTACTGATTTTTTTGATGATTAGAATTATTTTATAAGCTAAATAAATGTAATAGAAACCAGATAATTACGAAAACGATAACAGTGCCACAACAGCCATTACCCAATTTGTTCGCTCCATATCCAGCTATCAATCCTTTGCAAATAGTATTCATAGTGTGTTGTGCTATGTATTTTATTTTGCAAGTTTTCTGCTTAATTTTTATTTGTGTAAAGATGAGATTTTCCGTCATGAATCGTTTTATAATACTTTTAGAAAAAGTTTCAAGATTCACATATTGAAAAAAGTTTGGTGCAATGGCCGGAATTTAAAATAAAGTATATGCTCAACCGCATTGCTAAGCCGAGAGGTTTTACGTTAAGGACTTTTTGACGATAAGGCTTGAATATTTAGACCGCTTACTTTTCTTTTTCAAACAGCTTTTAGATGTTTTTCGACCATATAGGAACTTCGTGGGACAATAATACATACAGATTTAAAATTTTACTGTACACTATTGAGAGTTTCAGCAAGATTTTTAGGGCTTATAAAAAGTATTTATTTAAATTTTACTTTTTACCAATAATTTTTTTGAATGTACTTACTATAGTTAAAACTAATAATCCAATGATGAGTCCAATGCAAAATTCTTTCAAAATAGACGGCAATTGTGGCAATAAATGATGCAGAAAGTTAATATTATGTACAAAAATACCACCAGCTACTAGAATTAATGCAATCGTTCCTATTACAGCTAAACTTTTGATAACTTTAGGTAATGCTTGAACTAATATATTGCCAATAGTTTTAGAGAAGCTACGTTGTTTAGTATTCGTTGCAATAAGTTTGTAACCTAGTTCGTCCATTCGCACAATTAAAGCTACTATCCCGTAAACACCTATAGTAGCTAGTATTGCTATAAGTGAAACTACTATAATCTGCGAGGAGAGAGTTTCCCCAATTACAGTACCTAATGCTATAATGACAATCTCAACTGATAATATAAAATCAGTTACGATAGCTGATTTAATTTTCTCTTTTTCAAAAGCTAAGATTTCTTCTTCAGTCAATATTTGATTTGGAACATTTTGTTTGGAATGTTGATGCGGAAAGAAGAACTCGTATATCTTTTCTGCACCTTCATAGGCCAAATATAGTCCACCTAGTACTAATATTATGACGATTGCCGTTGGGAAAAAAGCACTCAACAAAAACGCTATTGGTAAAATAATTACTTTGTTAATGAAAGAACCTTTTGCGATAGCCCATAAAACGGGAAGTTCTCTTGATGACATAAATCCGGAGGCTTTTTCAGCATTAACAGCCAAATCATCGCCCAAAATACCTGCCGTTTTTTTAGCAGCAATCTTACTCATTACCGCAACATCATCCATTATTGCTGCGATGTCATCTAATAGTGCGAAAAAACCTGATGCCATAATACTTTTTTTTAATTGCCTGATTTCAGAATAAGATCCCAAAAGTTATTTGGTGAGTTATTGATTTTTTTGCGCGAGCGAATCGAAAAATTTTAGTTAACTTTTAAAATGAATCCTATTCATCTCCGTTTTATAATTCATTAAAAGAGAGAATTTATAAATTTAAAAGCAACAAATAGTTATTTAAATTATAATAACTGTATTTGGTTTACTGTTACATAAAAAATGTACCCATTTAATCCCATATAAAATATTGCGGGCAATGAAATCCAGAAGCTGTCTTTTAATTTTATTCTAACTAGCACTCCAAGAAACATTAGCAATGAAAGGCCTAAAGACGATACTATTAATAAAGGATGATACCATAAACCAATTAACAATCCTAAAGCACCCAAAATTTCTAATACAATAGTAAGTAATCCTAATTTTTCTAATTTAAACCGTTTGAATTCATTTTTCATGTGTGGAGAAACAAAATACGAAACGCCATAAAACAAAAAAGAAAAACTCGAGATTATAACACAGCTGTTTAGTATATTCATAATGCAATGATACCCAATGATGTTACTGCTAGGAAAGCACACAAAATCAGTAGAATTAGGGAAGGAAGGTGTTTAATGAACGGATTTTTTATTTTAAAATGGAAATATTGAGCACCTACCATGAATAAGCCCATAAGAGCGGAAGGGATTGTTATAAAATTAGGATACCAGATTCCTACTATTAACAATGCGGATAGCGATATTTTAGCAGCTCCAACAAAGTTTCGAGTTATGTCGCTTAACCCAAATTGGTTAAATTCTTTCACAACATTAAAATACCGAAATATCCAAACAAAATAAACGGATGCTGCGACAACAATAAGTACTGAAGAAGTTAAATTTATCATTCTATTTTTTTTATTTAGTAATTAATTTCTTTTGAGCTGATTTTTTGTCTATTGTATTTCTAACAAACAGTCAAAAATACAATTTTATATGTAAAAACAAGTAAATACTTTTGCTGAGCCATTAGATTTCTTTTTGTTGCTTGCGGTAGCGTTCTTTGGCAAAATTATGACTATCGCTATAAATTTAGTCTGCTGTTTTAAAGTCAATTAAATAGGGTTGTATTCCACTATTTTATTTTCTAACATGATTTGAAATCAAATGACAACATTTTTTATCAAATACAAAATAAAGCGAAGTCTTTAAACTTCCTAGCTAATTCCATTAGCGACAAACACAAGCCTGAAAAGAAGTTATTAAAGTTGTAACGCATATATTTGTGGAATGAAGTACGGAGAATTCGCAAAGCTGCGAATTGAATTGCTGTGTAGTGTATACGAATTTGTTAAGCAAAATTTTTACACTTTTGTGGAGAATACTTTGTATGAAATCACAATCAGTTAAAAAAATAAATGGTTGCCAATTTCTTGACAACCATTTATTGGTATTACGAACAACTAACTATTTAATAATTAGTTTTCAATTCTACTCTACGGTTTTTGGCTTTGCCAAGTGTTGTAGTATTTGGTGCAACAGGATTGGTTTCGCCAAATCCAACCGCTGATAATCTAGAATCTTCAATTCCTTTGGTTACTAAATATTGTTTCACAGAATTAGAACGTTTTTGAGACAAAGTCATATTAAAGTCGTCCTTACCCACGCTGTCTGTATGTCCTTCAATAGATAATTTAGCGTCTGGATATTTGTTTAGGATTAGGATTAGTGCGTCTAGTTGTGAAAGTGACGCTACTCTTAATTTGTCTGAATTATTTTCGAAGAAAAGTTTGCTTCCGATGTACGTTATTTTTATAATATCGGCTTTGGTGATTTCAGGACAACCACTGTTTGATGCGGTTCCTTTAGCATTCGGGCATTTATCGTCCAAATCTGCTATACCATCTCCGTCGGTATCAGGACAGCCATTTAGAGCTATAACTCCAGCCACGTCTGGGCAACGATCAATATCATCTGTTACACCGTCGTTATCGCTATCCATTGGACAACCTTTGCTATCTACTTTGGTACCTGACTTGGTATTGGCACATTGATCATCTTTATCGGCTACACCATCCATATCTGCATCAGGACAACCATAAAGTGCTACTGGTCCCGCTTGGTCTGGACATTGATCTTTTGTATCCTCAACGCCATCATTGTCTTTATCTGGACAACCGTTTAACATTGTTGAACCTGAAATATCGGGGCAATTGTCTAAATAATCAGGAACGCCATCGGCATCTTTATCTAGCGGACATCCCTTTTTGTCAACAGCAACTCCCGCAGGGGTATCCGGGCAAGTGTCTTTCTTGTCTGATACTCCATCTTGATCAGTATCGACAGAATTGCCCATATTGAAAGTCAAGCCTGCCATGTGTGTTACAAAAGAATCTTTTTTGCTTAATTTTCCAGCGGCGTTGTCTACACCGTCTCGACCGTCATGGTTGGCAAACAAGAATGTTTCTTGTATGTTAAGCATTAGCATTGGAGTCAGTCTAATGTTGACACCAGCACCAGTTGATGGCAGCATAAAATCATACTTTTCTTGATGAAAATTAAGTTGATTATCAAATAGAATTGCTCCAACTCCAGCAAATAGATATGGTCTTAAAACATATTCTGGTGCTACAATATTGAATCGTAAATTAAGAGATGCTGCATTAAAGTCAGATTTAAAACCTGCAGTTGTGCCATTATTATAACCTAGAGTTCCTTTTGACAATAATAGATTTACATCAAATAATTTACCTAAATACCTAGAAACAGATAACCCACCAAAACCATACATGGTATTATCAGTTTTGTACCAATCGCGACCCAAGTCACCGCTATATTGAGTAACACCTGCATGCAACCCAACGTTCCATTTTTTATCCTCTGTTTGAGCTCTTGAAGTAAAGGTAAACGCAATACCAATACATAAAAATAGTAATTTTTTCATAAGATTTTTTTTAATATTATTTCGTGTAAAGGTCATATGGGAGCACACGAATTTTGTTACATAACTATTTTTAAAAGTTATATTATTCACGCACAGATTTGGAATACTGAATTGAAAATTTTGTAGCGATTGATCTCGCTTGTAAATTGAAAAGCTATCGGAATCTGAGGTCGTAGCCATTTCAAAATGCAAAAAATACGATGTAGCAAATAAGTTGCTAAAGTTGTTAAGGTAAATACTGATTTACGAAGTCGCGAGACTTCACACGTTAGTATAGATTTAATGAAGCAATTCGAGGGGCTAGTAAATTAAATCACCTCATTTAATATTTTTTGAATTAATTCAAGTAGTTCTTCTAAAATTGCTTTTTATATTTGTGATAAGTTTACTACAAATAATTTAAAAATAAAAAAATGACAAAAAAGATAATGGAAATGTAATTTTAGAAGAAATAAAATAAAAACTATCCTGCGACCGCGCGGTCAATGTCGTTAAGTAAAGGTTAGTTTAATTGATTTTAGGTGCTTTAAATTTTTATTAAATTAAGATTATTTTTATAGCTATAAATTTATTCTACTCTTTTTTATCATGCAAAAAAAACAGCTTTTCAAATTTTATCTTCACTTTAATCCGAAATTTTTAGTTCTACCAAATATATTTTAAAATAAATTTTGAGGATTTTAGCAGGACTTTTGTTTACCTTTGAAGAACAACCGTCAAATGCTCTCACAATACTAAAGTTGCGAAAAATTGACTGAAGGTAATAGTTTTAGAGAGGTAAAATGACTTAAAAAAAACAAAATGATTATGTTTTCAAATATATTTGGTAGTACTAAAAATCACGGTGATGCTAACGGTAAAATTAATTGGATTCCGCTACAAAATTTAGGTCAATTGAACGAAATTATGACCGTATCCAATGAAAGACCCGTGGTGATTTTTAAACACAGTACACGTTGCAGTGTGAGTAGAATGGTGTTAAAGCAATTTGAAAATGAGTATGATTTGAATGATACGGTAGATGCTTATTTTCTGGATTTATTGGAGCATCGTGACATTTCAAATGAAATCGCTAGTCGTTTTGGGGTGCATCACCAATCGCCACAGTTGTTGTTAATTAAGGAAGGGAAATCAGTTTATGATGTTTCGCATAGCGATATTGATGCGGAGGAATTGAAAGGGAAGTTGTAATTTTTTGCCACAGATTACACAGATTAGACAGATTTTATAGTAAGAAAGCCACGAATTCACGAATTAGATTACTATAATTCGTGAATTCGTGGCTTTAAATTTTATAACAAATTTACTTAAAAAGCCTGATTCATCTTCACTTTAATTTCCTCCAAACAAAGGTTATTAATACTTCCTTCGTGGGTGTGCTTGGTTGCTGTCGGCGATTCAAAAGTGCCGTTTTCTAGTTGTTCCGCAACCGCTTTGTATGCATCTCTAAAAGGTGTTCCTGCAACCACCATTTCATTTAAAGCATCCACCGTAAAGAGATAATTGTATTTTTTATCAGCAAGAATATTATCTTTTACCTTGATGTCTTTGATAGCGAAAATCGCTATATCCAAACAGGCTTTCAGGTTTTGAATAGCTGGAAATAATCCTTCTTTCAATAATTGTAAATCACGATGATAACCGCTTGGTAAGTTGTTAGTGATTAAGGTAATTTCATAAGGCAAGGATTGAATCTTGTTGCATTTTCCACGAATTAGCTCGAAAACATCTGGGTTTTTTTTGTGTGGCATAATGCTGGAACCTGTTGTAAGATGGGCTGGCAAACTGATAAAATCAAAGTTCTGGCTCATATACAAGCAAACATCCATCGAAAATTTAGACAATGTTGCAGCAACACTACTCATGGCAAAAGCGACTATTTTTTCTGATTTTCCACGGCTCATTTGTGCTGCAACCGAATTGTATTTTAAGGTTTCAAAACCTAATTCCTCCGTGGTAAAAGTTCTGTTGATAGGGAAGGAACTACCGTAACCTGCAGCCGAACCCAATGGATTTTGATCCACAATTTTCAAAGCTGCGTTCAGCATCGTAATATCGTCAATTAAAGTTTCCGCATAAGCGGAGAACCACATCCCAAAAGAAGATGGCATCGCAATTTGCAAATGTGTGTAACCGGGTAACAATACATTTTGGTGTTTTTCTGCCGATTCCATCAACAAATCGAACAGCGTTTTTACTTGTGATTTGAATTCGGTTAAGGCATCTTTTAAATACAAATTCACGTCCACTAAAACTTGGTCGTTACGGGAACGGGCAGTGTGGATTTTCTTTCCGGCATCGCCTAGCTTTACTGTCAGTAAATATTCAATTTTAGAATGCACGTCTTCAAAATTATCTTCGATTTCGAATGCGCCTTTTTCGATATCAATGATAATATCTTTTAAAGCGAGAACTAAAGAATCAGTTTCTTCGGCTGTTAAAAGTCCGATTTTACATAGCATTTTAGCGTGTGCAATAGAACCCAAAGCGTCGTATTTAGCTAAAACCAAGTCTAATTCCCGGTCGTTTCCAACGGTGAATTGTTCTATTTGTTTATCTGTTGGTATTCCTTTTTCCCAAAGTTTCATATTTTTTGTTTTAATGAAAGGACAAGTCGCAACTTGTCTGTACTAAATATTTTTAAAAAAATCTTCTAATATTTTGATGTACAATTCAATTCCTTCTTCGATTTCGTTGATGTATATAAATTCATCAGCTGAGTGTGATCGCAAGCTTTCTCCAGGCCCTAATTTTAATGATTTGCAACTCAAAACCGATTGATCTGAAAGAGTAGGCGAGCCGTAAGTTGTTCGTTTTAATGCAATTCCTGCTTGTACCAATCCGTGCGAAATCGGAATCGATGAAGCATTCAGATGCATGGAACGTGGTGTTACTATTACTTCGATTCCCAATTTTTTAACTCCCCCCTCGGGGGTTGGGGGGCTTATTATTTCCAAAATTTCATCGTTATTATAACAATCGTTCACACGAATGTCAACAACTAAATGGCATTCTGCGGGAACGACATTATGCTGTTTTCCTGCGCTCACTTGGGTTACAGTCATTTTCACAGGGCCTAAAACTTCCGATATTTTTCCGAATTGAAAGGTGTTGAACCAGTCAATTACCGAAATTGCGTTGTAAATAGGATTGTCCGGATTGTGGTGTGCGGCGTGACTTGCGGTTCCTTTTACCACAATATCTAATACCAATAATCCTTTTTCGGCTATAGCCAATTGCATTAAGGTGGGTTCGCCAACAATTGCACAGTCCAATTCTGGTAAATGTTTCAAAACACTGTTTAAGCCATTTTTTCCGCTGCTTTCTTCTTCTGCCGAAGCTACCATTACCATATTGTACGGTAGATTTTCATTAGTGTAAAAATGAGTAAAAGTGGCGATTAATGAAACTAAAGCACCGCCTGCATCATTACTTCCTAAGCCAAATAATTTGCCGTCTTCAACAATTGCTTCAAACGGGTTTTTAGTATAACCTTGATTGGGTTTTACGGTATCGTGATGCGAATTGAGTAAAAGCGTCGGTTTAGATTTGTCAAAATGTTGGTTGTAAGCCCAAATATTGTTGTTTTCTCGTTCGAAAGGAATGTTATTTCGAGTAAACCAGTTTTCGATTAAAAGTGCTGTTTGATCTTCTTCGCCCGAAAAGGAAGAAGTTTCAATCAGGGATTTTAATAGCGCAATGGCTTCTTGAGTGAGGGTTTCTATGTTTTTCATATTTATTTTAGCCACGAATTCCCGAATTTTTTTTAATTGAAATATAAAATTTATACAAATTTGTGCAATCTATGTCAATCTTTTTATAATTCTATACGTGTACAAATTACAGTCTCGTTTTTCAACATACTATGATGCCCAATTTTTATTTTCCGTACGCCTTTAGACAAACTATTGAAACAGTTGTCTAATTTAGGAATCATTCCCGAATGAATCGCATTTTCGGCTTTTAATTTAGAATACATTTCTTGATTTATGGTTGCAATAACAGATGTATCGTCTTCGGCATCCGATAGAACTCCTGCTTTTTCGAAGCAATAATTCAAGGTTACTTCGTAAACTTCTGATGCTGCAATCGCTATTTCACTGGCAATCGTATCGGCATTCGTATTCAATAATTGTCCGTTTTTATTGTGTGTAATCGCACAAAAAACAGGAATAATTCCGACATTAATTAACGTTTCTAATAATGGGGTATTCACCTTTTGAACATCGCCTACAAAACCGTAGTTAATGGTTGGATGGTTTCTTTTAATCGATTGAATTAAGTTTCCGTCGGCACCAGAAAATCCCATTGCATTAGTATTGTTGGCTTGTAATTGAGCCACGATATTTTTGTTGATTGCACCGGCATAAATCATTACGACAATATCCAACATTGGTTTATCGGTAATTCGTCTCCCGTCAATCATAATTGGTTCTAGCCCGATATTTTGCGCCATTTTGGTAGCTGATTTTCCGCCACCGTGAACGAGAATTTTATTGCCTTCAATCTTTGAAAAATCTATCAAGAATTGAGACAATTCAGCTGGATTATCGATGATGTTTCCACCAATTTTTATGATTGAAAGAGGTTTTGGGTTCTTGGTTTTGGGTTTTCGGTTTTGGGTATCTAAAGTCATAGTATTTATTTCAGATTTGATAAAATCACGTCTATAATCTATTAGTCTATTTGCAACTTTCTAAAATTTTCTGCAACACTAATTGAGCCGCATAAGTTCTATTGTTTGCTTGTTCGATCACAATTGAATTCTCGCTGTCAATCACCTCATCCGTTACAATCATATTACGACGAACAGGCAGACAGTGCATAAATTTGGCATTGTTGGTCAGTTTCATTTTATCGGCTGAGACCGTCCAAGTAGGATCTGAGTTCGTGATTTTCCCGTATTGCTTGTAATTGCTCCAGTTTTTGGCATAGATAAAATCGGCATTTTCGAAAGCTTTATCCTGATTGTATTCTATTTTAGAATCTTTGGTAATATCGGGATTCAATTCGTATCCTTTTGGGTGGGTTATCACAAAATCCATTTCCGTTTGTTTTTGCATCATTTCTACGAAGGAATTTGGAACCGCTTGCGGCAAAGCTTTTGGATGTGGTGCCCAAGTTAGTACCACTTTTGGTCTGTGTTCTTTTTTGTGTTCTGCTATAGTTATGGCATCGGCTAAGGATTGCAAAGGATGTCCTGTAGCACTTTCCATATTCACGATGGGCATAGTGGCGTATTTCAAAAATCCGGACAGTACAATCTCGGCATTGTCTTTTTCTTTGTCAATCAATCCAGCAAAAGCCCTGATGGCAATGATGTCTGCGTATTGCGAAACTACGGCTGCGGCTTCTTTGATATGTTCAGATGCACCTTGATCCATAATGGCTCCGTCTTCGAATTCTAATGTCCAAGCTTCGCTGCCAAAGTTCATCACCATCACGTTCATTCCTAAATTTGTGGCTGCTTTTTGGGTACTCAAACGCGTTCTCAAACTAGAATTAAAGAACAACATTACTAGCGTTTTGTTCTTTCCTAATTTTTTGTTTTTGAGCGGATTACTTTTTATTTTTAAGGCTTGTTTCACCCATTTTTCGAGCGAATCTATGTTTTGTATGGATATAAAGTTCATTGTTCTAATTGTTTATTTGTTTATTTGGTTAATCGGTTATACGGTCAATCGAATTACCGAATAACCATTTTTATACAATCTTCGTAAAGGCAATTTCCCCTTTTAAACCCTTCAAAATAAAATTGTCTTCAAGGCCGTTGATGATCCAAGTTTCAATATTGGCTGCTTTGGCAATCGCAGCTGAATCTATTTTGGACTGCATTCCGCCGGTTCCGTGTGATGATTTTGACTCGTCAATTTCTTTTTGCAATAATGACAAATCTGTAACTAATTTTATAGTTTCCGGGACTTTATTATTGATGGATGCTTTGGTATAAATTCCGTTGGTATTCGTTGCGATGATTAGAATATCAACATCTAATAAAACGGCTGTTAAAGCTGCTAATTTATCATTATCGCCAAACTGAATTTCGTCTGTGGCAACAGTATCATTTTCGTTAATGATTGGAATATAGTTGTTTTTGACTAAGACATTTATCGTGTTAACGATGTTGACTTTGGTTTGTTTTTTTTCAAAATCAGAATACGACAGCAAACATTGAGAGGTGTGCAAGCCTAAATCGCTGAAATTTTCGTTGTAAATTCGCATTAAATGCGGTTGACCGATTGACGCCAAAGCTTGTTTTACAAAAACATCTTCATCTTGATTGTCTAGTTTTACAAATTGTTTTGCTGCCGCAATTGCACCAGAACTTACGATAATAAATTCATAGTCGTTTTGTAAGGCGGCAATTTGCATTCCGATATCTTCAATCTTTCCTCTTGAAATGTGATTGGTTTCTTTGGTAAGCGTGTTGCTTCCTAGCTTTAACAATATTCTTTTTTTTGTCATAATTTAACCACAAAGGGCACAAAGTTTTTTGTCTAATATTTAAAAAACACAAAGATCACAAAGTGTTGTGTTTATCTTATTTTTCCAATCTGAAATCAAAAATCGTTGATCTGCAATCTAAAATCTGCTATCTGATTTGTCCATCTCCGTAAATATACCATTTATTGGTTACCAAATGTTGCAATCCTATTGGTCCACGTTGGTGCAATTTGTCGGTGCTTATCGCCAATTCGCCTCCCAAACCAAATTGACCACCATCAGTAAAACGAGTCGAAGCATTTTGATATACCGCTGCACAATCTACTTGTTCCATAAACTGTTGCGCAATGGTACTGTTTTCTGTAATAATAGAAGCTGAATGACCGCCTGAATATTTGTTTATTTTTGCAACAGCTTCTATGTTGGAATCCACAATGCCAATGACGATTTTATAATTTAAAAATTCTTCGTACCAAATGTCATTATTCATAATTATCGGAACTTGCGTTACATTTGCTATAGCAGCATCGCCCAGAATTTCAACGTCATACTTTTGTAATTCAGAAACTAAAGTAGTGGCAAAATCCTGCCAGTTTTCTATATTGGAATCAATCAAAACCTTGTCCAAAGCATTGCAAACGCCGATATTTGTGGTTTTTCCGTTGATGATAATGTCTAATGCTTTCTGCAAATCGGTTTCTTTATGTACATAAACAAAATTGTTCCCGCGACCACTAACGATAACCGGACAAGTAGCGTGTTTTTTGGTAAAAGCTATCAATTGTTCGCCACCACGAGGAACAATTAAATCGACTTTTTGTGTTGGTTTTTCTAAGAAAGCCTGGGTTTCAGCGCGATTATAATTCAAATATTCGACCCAATCTTTAGAAATAGTACTTTCTTCTAAAGCTTGATGCCAAAGCGAAACAATTTTTAAATTGGATAGCAACGATTCTTTTCCGCCTTTCAGCAAGATTTTATTTCCAGATTTGAATGCAATTCCCGCCGCTTCAATTGTTACATCCGGTCTAGATTCGTAAATGATCATTATTGTTCCAAAAGCGGCTGTCTTGTTGGTAATTTTCATACCGTTTTCGTGGTCAAAACTGAATCTTTCCACTCCAACTGGGTCTTCTTGGCTTGCCAATTGCTGCATTGACAAAATCATTCCGTCAATTTTAACATCATCCACTAAAAGGCGTTTTTTCATAGCCAAATCATCCCCAGAATAATTGTTACTATCCTGCTGATTCACTGTTTTAATATTGGCTCTTTCTTCTTCGAGAAGTTCACCCATTCGATTTAAAACAGCATTTCTTTTTTCTATGGATAACAATGTATTCATTTTTAGGATTTTAATTCTGCTAACGATTCTCTCAATGCGACTATAAAAGTATCAATATCTGCTTTTTTAACCGTTAAAGGCGGAAGGATTCTCAATAAATTTTTGTTGCTTGAACTTCCTGTGAAAATATGTTTTTCCATTATCATCTTCTTTCTCAAAGGACCAACTTCAAAATCAAATTCTACGCCAAGCATCAAGCCGCGTCCTTTGACTTTTATAATTTCGGGAATGACTTTAATAGCTTCAAAAAAGTATTCAGCTATTGTATTGGCATTCTCCATTAATTGCTCTTTTTCGATAATATCTAATACAGCAATTCCAGCTGCACAAGCCAAATGGCTTCCGCCAAAAGTTGTTCCAAGTAAACCGTGACTAGGGATGAATTTTGGAGAAGACAGAATTCCACCAATAGGAAAACCATTGCCCATACCTTTAGCCATGCAAACAATATCTGGGCTGATGCCGTGGTGTTGATGAGCGAAAAATTTTCCGCTTCTGCCATAACCTGATTGTACTTCGTCGAGAATTAATACAACATCATATTGATTACAAACTTTCTCCAAAGCTTGAAAAAATTCAGTCGTTCCTTGGTCTAAACCACCAACTCCTTGAATTGGTTCAATAATTACACAAGCTACATCGCCTTTTTTTAATTCGGCTTCGACCAAATCGATTTTGTTTAAAGGCAAGAAAGTAACCACTTGTTGGGCATTCATTGGGGCAACAATCTTTGGATTGTCTGTAGTAGCGACCGCAGCTGATGTTCGACCGTGAAAGGCATTTTCAAACGAAATTACTCTTGATTTATTGGTATGAAAAGAGGCTAGTTTCAATGCATTTTCATTTGCTTCGGCGCCTGAGCTACACAAGAAAAGACTATAATCCTCTAAACCTGATAATTTGCCAAGTTTGTCAGCCAATTCTACCTGTAATGGATTTTGTATCGCATTCGAGTAAAAGCTTAAGTTATCTAATTGCTCCTTTACTTTTGCCACATATTCAGGATGGGTATGGCCAATGGAAATCACTCCATGACCAGAGTACAAGTCCAAATATTCTATTCCCTTGTTGTCGATAATTTTGCAACCTAATGCTTTTATAGGTGTAACATCGTATAACGGGTAAACGTCGAATAAATTCATCTTTTTTATTATTTTAAATGTTGAATTATAAATTTTAAATTGATTATGAAATGTAGGACAGACTAATAATTCAAAATTTACAATTCAAAATAGTTTTTTTCAAAATCCGCTTGGTTTCAAATGCAATCCTGTGCTCTCGTCCAATCCAAACATTAAATTCATATTTTGAATCGCTTGTCCCGAAGCACCTTTTGTTAAATTATCAATAACAGAAGTAATTAATAATCGGTTTCCTTTTTTCATTAAACTGATGATGCATTTGTTTGTTTGCACCACTTGTTTCATATTTACATCAGTGGTTGTTACGGTAACGAAAGCTTGGTCTTGATAAAAATCTTGATATTTTTCAACCACATACTCCAAACTTTCGTCTATTGTTGTGTACAAAGTAGCAAAAATTCCTCTGGCAAAATCGCCTCTGTTGGGAATAAAAATCAATTCATTTTTATACTTAGCTTGCAATTGATTCACACTTTGATTTATTTCGCCCAGATGTTGATGATTGAAAGCTTTATAATGTGACATATTGTTGTTTCTCCAGCTGAAATGTGTCTTTTCAGAAGGGTTAACTCCAGCTCCTGTACTTCCAGTTGTGGCATTGATGTGTACATCATCTTTTAACAATCCGTTGGATGCCAAAGGTAATAAAGCCAATTGAATTGCTGTTGCAAAACAACCTGGATTGGCTATGTATTGTGCGCTTTTAATATCGGTTTTATTCAGTTCTGGCAAACCGTAAACGAATGATTTACCCTTGAAGTCCTTGTCTTTTATTAACCTAAAATCATTGCCTAAATCGATGATTTTAGTTGCATCTGAAAATTGTTTTTCCTCCAAAAATGAAATTGATTTTCCATGACCTAAACACAAGAAAACTACATCTACGTTTGGATTTACTATGTTAGTAAAATTCATTTCGATATCGCCCAGCAAATCTTGGTGTGCAAAAGAAAGTGGTTTTCCAGCATTTGTTGTGCTGTACACAAAATCGATTTTGGCATTGGGGTGAAACATCAAAATTCTGATGAGTTCCCCAGCTGTGTACCCTGAACCGCCAATTATACCTATTGAAATCATATATTTTTGATTTTAGATTGAAGATTAACGATTGCTGATTTTAGATTTATATTCCTTCTGAAATCAGCAATCGTTAATCTTCAATCATCATTCATAATTTACTTTATTTACCGATGAAAATATATTTTGTGCATTACCTAAAATCTTGATAAAGCCTTTAGCATCATCTGATGTCCAAGCGTTATTCATCTCCCCGTATTGTCCAAAACCAGTATTCATTAAATCATTTTCAGATTCAATTCCTTCTAATGAAAAGTGATACGGTTTCAAAGAAACGGTTACTGTTCCATTTACAGTTTTTTGAGTGTCTTCTAAAAAAGTTTCGATGTTACGCATGACCGGATCTAAAAATTGCCCTTCGTGAAACAACATTCCGTACCAGTTTCCTAGTTGTTCTTTCCAGTATTGCTGCCATTTTCCGAGTGTGTGTTTTTCTAATAAATGGTGCGCTTTGATAATGATTAAAGGAGCAGCGGCTTCAAAACCAACTCTTCCTTTGATACCAATGATTGTGTCACCTACATGAATGTCTCTCCCAATAGCATAAGCATTGGCTAGTTTTTCCAGCACCACAATATTATTTGATGGTTTATCTTTTGTTCCATTGATGGCAATTAATTCGCCTTTCAAGAATTCTAAAGTTACTTTCTCTTCTCCTTCTTTTATTAATTGTGAAGGATAAGCTTCGCTTGGAAGCGGTTTACTTGATGTTAAGGTTTCTTTTCCGCCCACACTAGTTCCCCAAAGTCCTTTGTTGATGGAATATTGCGCTTTTTCCCAAGAATAATGTACGCCATTTTTGGCTAAATAATCTACTTCTTCTTGACGAGATAATTTCAGATCACGAATAGGAGTGATAATTTCTATTTCAGGAGCGATGGTTTGGAAAATTAAGTCAAAACGAATTTGGTCGTTTCCGGCACCAGTACTTCCGTGAGCGATAGCCGTTGCACCCACCGATTTGGCATATTTAATGGCTTCAATGGCTTGAAAAACTCTTTCAGCACTAACAGATAATGGATAGGTATTGTTTTTTAATACATTTCCAAAAATCAAATATTTGATGGCTTTATCATAGTATTTATCGACTATAGTTAAGCTGGCGTGTTTGGCACTTCCGAGTTCATAAGCTCGATCTTCAATTGCTTTTAATTCAGCTTCATCGAATCCTCCTGTGTTGATTAATACGGTGTGGACTTCGTATCCTTGTTCGTTTTTCAAATATTTGAGGCAGTAGGAGGTATCTAATCCTCCGCTGTATGCTAATACTACTTTTTTCATTTTTTTATATTTCACTCCATTTTAACGTTTTGACTAGGAGCATTAGAATGTTATTTTTTTAAAAATAATGCTTGTTTTATAATTTTTAATCTGTTCCAAATCCGAACATTAAATGGGTGTTTTGGCGGGTCTTTCGGTTTTTCTTTTGGGTCGTAAAGCATGCCGGTACAAAGACACATCTTATTATCCTTGCTTTTTAAAATTTCGTAATTGGTGCAGGTTTGACATCCTTTCCAAAAACTTGGATCTGAAGTCAATTCAGAGAACGGAACGGGTTTGTAGCCCAAATCTGAATTTATTTTCATAACTGCTAAACCAGTAGTTATTCCAAATACTTTTGCTTCGGGATATTTCTTCAAAGAATAATCAAAAACGAATGATTTTATTTTTTTGGCTAAGCCCAAGTTTCTATAATCAGGATGAACTATTAATCCAGAATGTGCAACAAACTTGCCGTGTTGCCAACTTTCGATATAGCAAAAACCGGCAAATTTTCCGTTATCCAATGCAATTACGGCATCTTGATTTTCCATCTTTTTTTGGATGTAAACAGGGGTTCTTTTGGCAATTCCAGTTCCCCTCAATTGCGCAGAGGTTTCAATAGTTTCACAGATTTCTCGCGAATATTTATAATGCTCTTCGCTTGTTATTACAATTGATATTTTCATTTCAAGAGTTGAAGTTTTGTTTAAAAAATAAACTAGTAGGTAAAATTGAAGAAATACTCTGATCAATATTTACTTTAAAAATTTTGCAATACGAAATTCTTACAAAAGGTAAAAAGTGAAATAATAAATTAAAAAGAGTAGTAATTTCAGAATGTAATAATCCGAATGGGAATATAAATGGTTTCAAAATAGTAAAATTGAAAAATGAATAAAAAACAAACACACGCTTTTAGAAACTATAATAATAGCATCCGTACTTCGGGAGAAGTGGAGGGTCTGTTTTTCCGTGAAAAAGAAGTTATATGTACACTTGTTGTATTCATTACTACAAAGTTACACTTATTTTATGAAACGAATAGGTGTTTTTTATTTTCTAACAAATTTAAAATTAAATGTTGATTTTTTATTTTCTTACAAATGGCGGAAGTAGCTTACTTGAAACTTCACCAAATCCTATTCTTACCCCATTATTTTTACAAAATCCTTTCATAATTACGGTATCTCCGTCATTAATGAATTTGCGTTCTGTTTCATCATTAAGTCTTATGGGGTTTTTACCGCCCCAAGTAAGTTCTAACATAGAACCGTAACTATCGGGAGTTGGACCAGAAATGGTTCCAGAACCCATCATATCGCCTGAATTTACGCGACAACCATTTGATGTGTGATGCGCTAATTGCTGGCTCATGGACCAATACATGTATTTAAAATTAGTTCTAGAAACTATAGTTTCTGCTTTATTTTCGGGTTGAATAGCAACTTCTAAATTAATATCAAAATTGTGTTTTCCTTTTAATTGTAGATAAGGAAATGGTACAGGATCTTGTTTAGGACCTTTGGTTCTAAAAGGTTCTAACGCGTCCATCGTGATAATCCATGGGGAAATTGAAGTAGCAAAGTTTTTGGACAAAAAGGGACCAAGGGGAACGTATTCCCATTTTTGCATATCACGAGCACTCCAATCATTCATTAAAACCATTCCGAAGATATAATCTTCCGCTTCACTTATAGGAATGTTTTCTCCCATAATATTTGCATCTGTGGTAATAAATGCAATTTCTAATTCAAAATCTACCATTCGTGAAGGTCCAAAAACAGGCGTTGTTTCTCCATTTGGCAATGTTTGTCCCATCGGTCTATTTACTGGAAACCCTGACGGAATAATGGTAGAACTTCTACCATGATACCCCACGGGTATGTGGAGCCAATTCGGCAATAAAGCATTCTCTGGGTCGCGAAACATTTTGCCTACGTTAGAAGCATGTTCTTTGCTAGAATAAAAATCAGTATAATCACCAATTAATACCGGTAATTGCATTTCGATATCTTTTACATCAAAGATTATTATTTCTTTGTGTTCTTCATTATCTCGCAGTATTGGATTCGTTTCGTCGAACAATTCAGCCAATCTATTTCGGACTAACCTCCAGGTTTTTTTCCCGTCAGAAATAAAATCATTTAGGGTGTCCTGCATAAACATATCATCAGTTAACTCAATCCCTTCAAAATAGTTTAATTGTTGTAATGCTCCCATATCTATGGCAGAATCCCCAATTCGAGTTCCTATTGTTATAACGTCATCTTTTGTGATAAATACTCCAAATGGAATATTTTGAATTGGAAAATCACTGTTCTCAGGAACATTTATCCATGATTTTCTATTAATATCATTGGCTGTAATTGACATAGTATTGTTAATTATTTTGTTGAGAAATACTGTTCAAATATATCATAATCTAACTGCATACCAAACGTTTTTTTGTATTTTTGCTTCAAATTAACTAAAATCAAAGAAATGCAACGCGACGAACAAATTTTTAACCTTATATTAGAGGAACAGGACAGACAAATTCACGGATTAGAACTTATAGCTTCAGAGAATTTTGTCAGTGATGAAGTAATGGAAGCAGCTGGTTCTGTTTTAACTAATAAGTACGCTGAGGGATATCCTGGCAAAAGATATTATGGGGGTTGTGAAGTCGTAGATGTTATCGAACAAATTGCCATAGACAGAGCCAAAGAATTATTTGGTGCCGAATACGCAAATGTGCAACCTCACTCCGGTTCACAAGCAAATACAGCTGTTTTCTTTGCGTGTTTAAAACCCGGTGATAAAATTTTAGGTTTCGATTTAGCACACGGTGGACATTTGACCCACGGTTCGCCGGTGAACTTTTCAGGTCGTATTTATACCCCTTCTTTTTATGGTGTAGACGCAACAACCGGTAGATTAGATTATGATAAAATTCAAGAAATTGCTACAAAGGAACAACCAAAAATGATTATCGCTGGTGCTTCGGCGTATTCCCGTGATATGGATTTTGAACGTTTCAGAGTAATAGCAGACAGTGTTGGTGCATTTTTGTTAGCCGATATTTCTCATCCATCAGGTTTAATTGCCAAAGGTTTATTGAATGATCCATTACCTCATTGTCATATTGTTACCACTACTACACATAAAACATTGCGTGGTCCGCGAGGTGGTTTAATTTTGATGGGAAAAGATTTTCCAAATCCAATGGGTTTAACTACTCCAAAAGGGGAAATCAGAATGATGTCCTCTTTATTAGATTTGGCAGTTTTTCCGGGTAATCAAGGAGGTCCTTTAATGCATATTATAGCTGCAAAAGCAATAGCTTTTGGTGAAGCTTTGACCGATGAATTTTTTAGATATGCTTTGCAATTGCAAAAAAATGCTACTGCAATGGCTGATGCTTTCGTAAAAAGAGGATACGATATTATTTCTGGAGGAACTGACAATCACATGATGTTAATTGATTTAAGAAACAAAGGAGTTTCCGGAAAAGACGCCGAAAATGCCTTAGTTAAAGCCGAAATAACTGTCAATAAAAATATGGTACCCTTTGATGATAAATCGCCATTTGTAACTTCAGGAATTCGTGTTGGGACTGCTGCCATTACCACCCGTGGATTGTTAGAAGATGATATGGAAACTATAGTTGCTTTGATTGATAAAGTTTTGTCCGATCATACCAATGAAACTGTTATCGAAGAAGTAGCTAATGAAGTTAACGAAATGATGAGCGAAAGAGCCATATTCGTTTTCTAAAATAAGTTTAGAAAATAGATTTATTTGGTCTGTTTGCTTTGCTCGGTTCACTAATTTTCACAAAATTGATTTGTGTTTATTAGTGATTTCGTGTTTATTAGCATAGTTTTTAATGAAGAAATAGGTTTTTAATAAACCACAATTTCGTGTTTAAAAAGCAACCCTTTCGCACCCTCAAGGGAGAATATGCCTTTTTTGACTTTTGTTTTAGTCGGGTCGATAGTGTAATTGTAACTCGTCTTAAAGTTGGCCTTGCTTGCATTGGCTTTGCCAAATTCAGAGCGGTATAAATCACAGTTATCGAAAACTACTTCGGTTAAATCTGTACTCATAAAATCTACTGCGATAAGGCTGCAGTCCACAAAGGTTGTTCCTTTAATTTTTAGAGTGTAAAATTTAGAAAAATCCAAAATACATTCTTTAAAATGAATCTCAAAAATGAGTTTGTCGCACATGGCAAAATTCACGTCGACAATTTTGCACCGATTAAAATAGACGCTTCTCAATGCGACATGATTTATTTTGGCTCCACTAAAAATACAATCGTTAAATGTACAATCGATAAAAACGACGCCGATAAAATTACATTGGGAGAAATCGCAAGTATTAAAAGTGCAACATTCAAATTCTTTTAAATTCAGTTCTTTTTCATCAAAAGTGATCTTATTGTATTCGATATCGAGAAAATAGTCAGGCATTGATTTGTTTTAGTCTTGCTGTAGACAAAGAAACAAAATTCTGAATCCCTAAAAGAACCAAGAATGATTATTTTTTAAACTCGGTTGTAATCTGCGTTCCAATTGACGATAGCTTTTTTGATTTCGGTTCCCGAAAGATTTTCTTGTAACGTTTTTTCGATAAGTTCTTTGAGTTCTTCATCGGTTGCAAACCGTAAGGCAAATAATTGGTCGTCATTTAGTTGGTGTTCAATATTCTCAAATCTTTTCCAAGTTTGGGCAAAATAGCGGTATCGCAGTTCTAAACGAACGATGCGATTTTGTAAAGTTAAAGCATAATGTTGCCGCATCATAAACGCCAAGTACAATAAAACAACAAAAATAATAGTGATAAAAGTCCAAATTAGTTTGTCTTTAGTAGCGAAAATAAAATACAAACTGAATGCGAGAAGCGTTAAAATAATCGGATAATATATAAAATGATGTGGCGGATAATAGCGAATGTGATTTCTAAAAGACTGTTTTTCCATAGTTTTTATTCAAAGTTTTTATGAAAATGGTCTTACGACTTATTTTTTTTATATTTGTTTAATAGCATTTAATAGATTCTTCTGATCAATGGGTATCAAGCTCGTGTACCGATTCGTTGGTCATAGACGGAAGATTGGAAAACTCCTATGTACTTGATGCCATTTTGCCAACCTATCAAATCAGGAAGAATACTATTAAATTTGCTATTTCAATGTTTTTCAACTTTTTTTCTTTAAAACTAAACACTGGAATGCAGTGCAATATATCTCACAAATACAACACTATTTTATTCATAATGTATTGCGTAGTTTTCTGAAAATAGTACTGAACCTTAAGTATGCTATCCAGGTGCATCTCCAATGTTTTTTTTATGTTCATAATTTTTATTTCAAATGATTTTTCAGAAGGCAAGTAGCGGCCTAAAAAAACGCTTTAGAAACTGAGTCAAAAGTATATCGATTCCCTCTGCTAAGAATTACATAATTTTTTAAAGGATTTGTATTATTCACGGATTTAGTATTTGGAATAAAATGTAGTATAGAATAGAAATAAAAAGTAAAACCCTAAACCTTTTTAAGTGTTTAGGGGTTTTTTACCGCTTTTGGATTTTGCTACGCAACATCCAGCAAAGGGCCGCTTTGAAAATACTATTAACAAAAAAACGCTCAAGTAAACTTGGCGTTTTTTCTTATAATAGTATTTATTCGTGACGATTTTTGGATTTTGCTCCGCAACATCCAGCAAAGCTCCGCTTTGAAAAAAGAAAAAGCCTAAAAATAATTTCAAGCAAGCTCGATTATTTTTAGACTTTTTTCTTTTAATTAGTGACCGCGGCTGGATTCAAACCAGCAACCTCTTGAGCCGTAATCAAGTGCGCTATTCAGTTGCGCCACGTGGCCATTTTTGTGAGTGCAAATATAGGCAATTTTTACAATGGTGCAAATAGTAAATTGAAATTAAATCATTTTTTTCCAAATCTGAAATCTAAAATCTTAAACCTGCGGTCATCACGCTATTGCTCTTTTAGTTACATAATACCGATAGCCAATGATTGCCATTTGCCATTTTTTGGCTTTGGCCAAATCCAGTCGTTTTTTAGTAAAACTAGGAAGCAGAAGCTTGTTTATTTGTGCTAAAATTTTAAACATAGGTAATTTTTTTCAAAGATATAAAAAAAGACGGTCTTGTTTGTAGAACGTCTTTTTAAGATTAATGTTAAGGGATTACTTTCTTAATTTTGAATTCATTTTGGATTGGTATTCTTCCATTTTTTGTTCGAATTTTTTCATTTTTTCATCAAAAATTTCCATTTGTTCGTCAAAAGCTTTCATTTGAGGTTCCATTTGTTTGTTAAATTTATCCATTTGCTCGTCAAATGCTTTTATTTGAGGTTCCATAGCCTTCATTTTTTTATTAAAATCTTCCATTTTTCTTTCGAATTCCTTCCATTCCTTTTGGTTACCACTTTTAGGATTTCCTTTAGGAGCTCTGGGAGCCTTTGGGAAAACTAATGGTTTTGGTATCTTTAAAGAAAATGTTGGAGGGATAGGTGGCGTAGGAGGAGTTGGCGGTGTTAAATAGTCAATATCCGTTAGTTCATTAATTGTCTTTGTTACAATTCTAATTTCTCCATTTGGTTTTCCTTTTTTCACATCAAACGATTTGATTGTGTTAGCATCAATTTTATCCATTTCTGCTTTAGAAATCTCTTTGTCATTAAGGTAAAAAATTGTTTCAGATGGAATAGAAGTCGATGAATTACTTTTAACAAAGGTTATGTTTGCATTATTTTTTTCTTCATCTTCTGAATCAAAGCGTTTTGCAATTACAATAGTACTTTTCTCATTTGACTTGACAGTTTCAATTTCATAATAATATTTATTTTTATCGGCTTTTTGATTGTATTTTTTTTCAAATTCCTCAGGTGTAATTTCTACCATATCACCTAATTCTTTATCCAATGACATTTTGAATTTTTCCGTTGCGCCTTTTATTTTTCCATTAATAACTACTACAACCTCTTTTCCATTTTTCTTCATATTATCAAAACTCCAATATTTTTCATTTGGTTTATTATTATCGTTGTTTTTATCTAGACTAACAATCTCAACATCATTGTTTACTTCTTCAAAACCGCAAGTTTTATTATTATTTTTATCTGTATTAATAAAAATTTTGATATTGTCAATAGGTTCAGTTGATTTTCTTTCCAAAATTTGATTGTAGGTTTTTCCAGAGTCAAATGAAAGTTTAATCTCTGTTATTTCCCCTTTTTTATTTCGCTTTACGTTTGAAATTTTTAATTTGTATTTATTTTCTGAAAAAATTTTTTGCAATGTACTCAGATCTTCATCTGTGCTATTTTTGGTCAAAATTGAAGAAATACTTGAAGAACTTTCTGATTTAATTTTACTTTCCTTTACCTGTGCAATAGTTTCAACTTGAAATAACAGCATAAAGCTTACTAAAACTGGAAGAATGGAGGCGTACTTCCAAGCATTTCTTTTGTGAGATTGATTTGTGTGTAGCATAACGATTCGTTTTTTAATTAATGATTGATAAAAGGGATTGGTGATACTTGCAGTTTGTTGGTGAACAACTACCTTTAAAAGTGTTTTTTGGTATTCGTATTTACTTTCAATTTGTTCTAATGAGTGATTGTCGGCAATGAATTCTAAATTTTGCAACATGGCTTTTCGGTACAACCAACAAATTGGATTGATCCAAAATAATGCACAACATACTTTTGAGAATAGCACATCTATCGAATGGAATTGTTTGGCATGAATTCTTTCGTGTGTTATAATGTGTTCGTATTCCTCTTTCGAAAATAAACTAGGATTAATAACGATGTACTTAAAGAACGAAAATGGATTTTCTGAGGAGTTAGAATAAACCATTGTGAAATGGGTATCTTTTTGTTTGTTTAACTTGATAATCTTGTAAAAGAATGAGGCTATTTCGAATCCCACTTTTAGTAGAATTAAAATGGTAACGACCGCATAAGCTGAACTTAAAATCAAAGACCAATCCACTGGTTCTTCAATAACACTTCTCTCAGTTATTGGAACTACTTCGATGAATTGAGAAATTGGTTCAGGATCAACCCAAACGATTTTAGTAAAAGTAAGTAAGGGCAAAATGATTGCGGTTACGAGTCCGATTACTAAATACCAACGATTACTAACGTAAAAAGTTTCTTTACGCAGGAATACTAAATACAATAAATAGAAAGCTATGATTAGCCCATTTACTTTTGCAAAATAGAGTAGGAAATTTTCCATTCTAGTCCTTTTTTTCGATTAAAGCTATAATTTCACGAAGTTCCTCAGCTGAAATCTTATCTTCTTCAGCAAAATAGGAAACTAAATTTTTGTACGAACTATTAAAATAATTAGTAATAGCAGTATTCATAAATGTCTTTCGATAATCTTCTATGGACACAATAGGGAAGTACTGGTGTGTTTTTCCATAGGCATTATAACTTACATATCCTTTATCTTCTAAATTTCGAACAATTGTTGAGAGAGTATTGTAATGTGGTTTATCCTCTACAATTTCTTCCATAATGTCTTTTACAAATGCTTTCTTAAGCTTCCATAAAATGTGCATTATTTCTTCTTCTTTGTTGGTTAGTTTTTGCATGGCTATAATTTTTATACGCCAAACGTAAAACTATTTTTTTAGTTATACAACTATTTTTATAGTTATTTAACTAAATTTTAAGTTTATGCTTCATCTGTGTTCAGGATGATAGCAAAAATTATGAAGAAGTGTTGTTTTCTGCCTTCAACATTCGCTGTAACCAAACACAACAAAAAACAGCCAATATTCCTAAGGAACCCATAACAATCCAATTGGTTTTATAACCAAAATGTGAAATAATATCCAATCCCGTTTTAGAACACGCAATGTGTGCCAGACTAAAACTCATCGTGAATAAGCCCATATATTGTCCTTCTTGCCCTTTTGGTGCGCGGTCTAATGCGACAGCATTCGAAAACGGAAAAGCAAATATTTCTCCAAAGGTTAATAATACAATACTAATCACTAAAATAAAGACCCAAGAGTCAAAAAGTAAAATGAAATATCCTAAAGAGCAACATAATGCGCCATACAAAATGATTTTAACTTTATTGATTTTCTTTCTTTCGATTCGGCTTACAATGGGCATTTCTAGTAAGAAAACTAAAAAACCATTTAAAGAAAGAAGCAACCCTGTTTGTACTTCTGTGAGGCCAAATTTTTCGTGGTGGTATAAAGGAAGTGTAGTAAATATTTGAAAAAACACCATAGCAATGATAAAAAGAGTAAATAAGAGCAACCAAAAAGGTCGGTCTTTATAAATCGATTTTCTGTTAATTTTTGCATCTAATTCACTTGTTGTTAGCGGAATTCTTTTTTTCTCTTTGACCATCAATGCAAAAATTGAAATCGCTACGATGCAAGTACTACCATCGACCCAAAACAAACCTTGATATCCCAAGCCTAAAATAATTAATCCTCCTAAAGTAGGTCCGGCTGCAAAACCAAGATTAACAGCTAAACGAACTAATGTCAGGGCACGAACCCTATTTTCAGGATTGGCATACACGCTTAGTGAGACAAACATGGCAGGACGAAACATATCTGCAACCGACATAATTGCGAACATTCCGATGCACAAACCCCAAAAACTGGAAATATATTGAATGAGAAAAAACAGGATTCCGCTCGTAAAGAGGCTAAAAACCATAATTTTATAAAAACCAATTTTATCCGTCAATTTGCCACCTAACCAAGAACCTAGCATAGAACCCAAACCAAAAGCCACCATAATCCATCCTACTTCACCATAAGTAAAATGCAAATTCTCCTTCAAATATTTAGACAAAAACGGCAAAACCATCGTGCCCGATCTGTTGATAAAAGTAACGATCGCAAGAATCCATATTTCACGACTGAAACCCTTAAAATTATTGATATATCGGCGAAGCCCTGTTCTAAGCATAAAGAATTTTCTTGATTGCAAAGCTACGAAGATTTTTATTGACGGTTTTATAGGGTTCAATAAGACGTTCGCTTTTAAAATTTTCTTACACAGATTTCACAGATTTTCACAGATTTTAAAAAAAATTATAATTAATAGATTTTATAAGGTTTTAAGAATTTGTTCAAATAAGAAAGACTATAATCTGTGTAAATTTGTGAAATCTGTGTCCATTTTTTTATAGCCAATGTGATGGAGATTCATAGTAACCTTTGCGGATTTCTAACTTTTAAACTATTTTTGCTAAAACTTATTCTATGAAAACAATTCTAACATTTCTTTTTTTAGCAGTATTCAATTTTGGCTTTAGCCAAGAAAAATTGGATCTAGTGGCTGTTGAGAAATTTCAAAAAGAGTTGAATACTGAATATGCAGATGCCAAAACGAGTCCGTTGATGGTTGAAGATTTAATGGTTTTCAAAACATTAGATTTTTATCCCATCAATGAAAAGTTTTTTGTCGTGGCAAAATTCATTAGAACCGCAGACGAAAAACCTTTCGAAATGAAAACTTCTACCGATAGAAAACCGATGTATGTAAAGTATGGGGAAGCTCATTTTGTTATGGATGGTTCAGTGCTCAAATTGAATATTTATAAAAACATCGAACTTTCGAAAAAAGAGGCATACAAAGACTATTTATTTTTGCCTTTTTCAGATTTGACTTCTGGAAAGGAAAGTTACATCGGCGGAAAATATATTGATTTGAAAACCCCAAAAGGAGATACCGTAGTTATTGATTTTAACACCTCTTATAATCCGTATTGTGCTTACAATAGCAAGTATTCTTGCCCAAAAGTACCCTTAGAAAATGATTTGAATGTTGCAATTAGAGCTGGTGTAAAAAAATTCCACGACTAATGAAATTCTTCAATTTGCATACGCATCAATACACAAATCAACCCGATGTGTTGGAATTAGTCAATCAATATCCGCAAGATTTTGAGGCCACGATTCCGTTTTATTCGATTGGGATTCATCCATTGTTCATTGACGAAAGCAGATTGGAAGTTGATTTTAAAATTTTAGAAGAAAAGTTAGCTTTACCAGAATGTATGGCTCTGGGAGAATGTGGATTGGATAAAAGAAGTGAAACACCTTTTGAACTGCAACAATTGATTTTCGAACAGCAATTGGCTTTAGCCCAAAAACACCAAAAACCAGTCGTGATTCATTGCGTTGCCGCTTTCCAAGAACTTATCGAAATCAAGAAAAGATTGAAGATTAGCGTTCCAATGGTCGTCCACGGATTTTCAAAGAAAGTAGAACTTGCCAGACAATTAATAGATAATGGCTTTTATCTTTCGTTTGGAAAAAATTTATTGCGAATTCCCGAATTAGAATCAGTTTTTAAAAGTGTTCCAAATAATCGGTTTTTTTTAGAAACGGATGCTATTGAAGAAGGAATTCAAGATGTTTATGACTTGGCAGCGAAATATAAAGGATTAGAATTATTTGAATTACAAGAAATTGTAAATAAAAATTATAATACAGTTTTTAAAAATCAGCAATAATCCGTGTTTTTGAATTAGCAAATCTGTTTAATCTGCGTTACAAAAAAATAATTTAACTTAAAAAAAGAGGATGAGATTGCTTCGTGCCTCACAATGACAAAATGGGAGAATGGACAGAAAGAGCGGAGCTCTTATTTAAGGCAGAAGGATTAGAAAATTTAAGAAACTCTAATGTTTTGGTAGTAGGATTGGGTGGAGTAGGTTCTTTCGCCGCTGAATTTTTGGCTAGAGCTGGAGTCGGAATGATGACGATAGTTGACGGCGATATTGTTGACATTACCAACATCAACCGACAATTGCCTGCTTTACATTCCACAGTTGGGCAACCTAAAGTGACTATTGTTGGCGACCGATTAATGGACATCAATCCAGAATTGAAACTCACCAGAATTAAGGAATTTTTATCGCCAGAAAGGGCTTTTGAAATTGTTTCCGAGGAATATGATTATGTTTTAGATTGCATCGACAGTATTACTCCTAAACTGAATTTAATTATTGGCGCCAAGCGAAAAAGAGTTAAAATAATTTCGTCTATGGGAGCAGGAGGAAAGATGGAAGCGTCTAAAGTAAAGGTTGCTGACATTAACAACACCGTAAATTGTTTCTTGGCAAAAACTGTTCGCCGTAGATTGAAAGAATTTAAAATTGACAAATTGAAGGTCGTTTTTTCATCAGAAATTCAAGACGATTCGAGTTTGAAAATGACCGATGGATCAAATTTCAAGAAATCTTTTTACGGGACCAATAGCTATATGCCGGGATTATTTGGCTTGTACGCTGCTGAAACTGTGATTCGGTATTTGCTTGAGAAAAAGTGAAAGAGTTTTAAGTTATAAGTTATTGGTTCAGATTTTAACTATTTACTCTACTAATAACCCATAACCCATAACTTATAACCCATAACTTATAACCCATAACTTATAACCTATAACCCTTAACTCAAAGATGAAATACCTAAAGCTCATTCGCTATCAAAACCTAATAATGCTTGCATTTATGCAACTCCTATTTAGGTTTGGCTTTTTGGAATTGCAAAATATTCCTTTGGCTTTGTCGGATTGGCATTATATTTTGTTGGTTTTGGCAACGGTTTGCATCGCTGCTGGTGGCTACATTATTAATAATATTTTTGACGTAGAAACCGACACCGAAAACAAACCCGAAAACGTGGTTGTTGGCAATTTTATTGCTGCATCCAAGGCCTATAATTTGTATATTGGATTTACTGTAATTGGCGTTGCGATTGGCTTTTATTTGTCGAATGTAATCGAGAAACCTAGTTTTGCTTCTCTCTTTATAGCCATTGCCGCTACACTTTATTTTTATGCCACCAGTTTGAAACAAAGTTTACTCATTGGCAATATTATTGTTGCTTTATTGCTTTCATTTAGCGTAATTATCATCGGAATTTTTGATTTATTTCCTATAACTAATGAAGAGAATAGACCTATTATGGGATTGCTTTTTGGCATTCTTTTAGACTACGCCATTTTTGCTTTTATTATTAATTTTATGCGGGAAATTGTTAAGGATTTACAAGATTTCGAAGGAGATTGTAATCAAGGAATGAATACCTTACCTATCGCTTTCGGGGCAAAGAAAACTGCAAAACTGGTTTTTGGGTTGAGTATTATTCCTATAATTTTAATCCTAAATTACATCAATAAAAACTTGTTTGCAACGGGATTAATTTATGGAACGCTCTACGGATTGGTTTTTATTTTGGCTCCATTACTATATTTTACGGCAAAAATCTGGTCTGCAAAAAGTAAAAAAGAGTTTCATCATTTGAGTACCGTTCTTAAATGGATACTCTTTTTCGGAATACTTTCGATTGTGGTCATCAACCTTAATATAAAATACAATGCTTGCAACTAAATTACAAAAGTATAAGTTAATATTAGCTTCTGGCTCGCCAAGACGGCAGCAATTTTTCAAGGATTTAGACTTAGATTTCGAAATTAGATTGAAAGATATCGAAGAAATTTTCCCAATTGAGCTAAAAGCCGAAGAAATTACCAATTATTTAGCTTTACTGAAATCCAGTGCTTTCGAGGGAGAGTTGAACGAAAACGAAATCCTGATAACCAGCGATACCATAGTGTGGTACAACAACAAAGCGTTGGGTAAACCAAAAAACGCAGACGATGCTTTTGATATCTTAAAATCATTGTCGAATGCCACGCACGAAGTAATCACCTCGGTTTGCTTTAAAACTAACACTGAGTCAACAATAATGCATGAAGTGACCAAAGTAACTTTCAATGAATTGAGCGATGAAGCCATTCGGTATTATATTGAAAACTATAAACCATTTGATAAAGCGGGTGCTTACGGAATTCAGGAATGGATTGGTTTTATTGGTGTTTCAAAAATTGAAGGGTCGTATGCCAATGTTATGGGAATGCCAACCGATAAAGTCTACGAATATTTAAGTAATTTACTTTAACAATTGATACGAGTTTTTTTGAAACTTTTACCATAGAAATGGTAAGTGCAGAAATTTTATTAATATCGTGATGTTATTTGGACTGATTGTTTGAAAGTTGGTGCGAAGCTTTGTTCAAATAAGCCAGATCATAGAGCATTGAACACGGTTGTAATAAAATACATCCAACAGGTAATAAATATTTTGGCGAAAAAATTCTTTAATTATTATTTCGGGTTTTAAAACCAAAGATATTTTTATAATACACTTTTCGATTGCAGTAGTAATTATATAAGTATTTCAAGGAAAAGTATAACACTTTTGAACTTTAAAAACGTAATATTTGCCTGTTAAATAAATTTTTTAATGTTACAATTTTAACACAAATTAGTACTATTTTTAGATGTTTCAAAAACCAAAAATCATCTTCTTAAGTTATATTTTCCTATGCTTTCAACTTTCTTTTTCTCAAGAAAATGTCTCCAAAAAAGATAGTGTAGCAATGTATAAGGACATACAAACCTATTCAAAAAAACGTAAATTCACCACGTTTGTGCATCAATTGATTTTTAAATCTACTAACTCAAAAGCGAAGATAAATAGAGATGTAATTCAAACAAATTACAGGCGATTTGAAGGTAAAATTATTCGAAATATCAATATCGTTACGCTTGATCCTTTTGGTTATTCTGAGATAGATTCTACTAAAAAACCAAACAACTGGGTCGAGAAAAATGCTAATTCCATTCACATCAAAACTAAAAAATTAGCCATTCAAAACCTATTGCTTATCCGGGAAAAAAAGCCCTTGGATTCCTTGTTAGTAAAAGAATCGATGCGTTTGATTAGAGCACAACGTTATATAAATAGAGTTGCTATTGAAACAGAATTAATTGAAAAAAACAGCGATTCTGTTGACGTTTTTATACGAGTTTTAGACACTTGGAGTTTGCTGCCTAAAGTTTCTGCTTCCGATTCTAAGGCGAATTTTCAATTGAATGAGCGTAATTTTTTCGGTTCGGGTCATACGCTTAACAGTCAATATCAAAAAAGATATGATGACGGAAAAAGTGCTTATAATTTAGAATATCTTGTTCCTAACATCAAAAATACTTTCATCAAAACGGCCTTAATTTACTTTAAAGATTTAGAGAATAATTACGTTAAAACAATAGCGATTAACCGACCTTTTTACTCGCCTTTTGCAAAATGGGCTGGGGGAATTAATTTAGACCAACAATTTAGAACCGATACTTTGGCAAACGACAATTTTGTATATGACAAGCAAAGGTTCAAATACAATTCTCACGATTTTTGGGGTGGATATGCTTTTAAGATTTCGACTGAAAATAACGAAAATAACAGAGTTACGAACTTAATTGTATCGGGTAGGTTTTTGAACATAAATTACCTTGAAAGTCCAACGCTTGCATATGACCCTACTGATTTTTACGCATCAGAACGCTTTATTCTTTCTGGAATTGGGATTGCAACACGAAAATTTGTTGAGGATAGTAACATTTTTAAGTATGGTATAATAGAGGATGTCCCCGTCGGAAAAATATACGGAATAACAGCTGGTTACCAATATAAAAATAATGTTGGGCGTTTGTATTTGGGAAGCCAAGTATCATTCGGGAATTATTATAAGTGGGGATTTTTAAGTCTTAATTTTGAATTGGGAACCTTTTTTAATAAAACGGGTACCGACCAAACAGCATTTTCTTTTCAAGCGAATTATTTTACTAATTTGATTGCCATTGGAAAATGGAAAGTTAGACAATTTATTAAGCCACAGTTGACGATAGGAATCCACCGCCGGCTTTCTATTGGCGATCAGCTTACTATAAATGACGATTACGGTATTCAAGGTTTTAGCAGTGCAATATATGGAAATCAAAAAGCGATATTGACTTTTCAAACGCAAACCTATTCGCCTTGGAATGTTCTTGGCTTTCGATTAAATCCCTATTTCAATTACACTCTTGCAGCACTCGGAGATGAAAGAAACAATGTATTACAGAGTAAAAAGTATTCAAAAATTGGAATTGGATTGCTAATTACTAATGATTATCTAGTGTTTAGTGCTTTTCAGATTTCACTTTCTTATTATCCAACGACTCCCGGTAGTGGTAATAATATTTTTAGAACAAATTCGTTAGAAACTTCCGACTTTGGATTTCAAGACTTTGGCTTGGGTAAGCCAAGAACTGCGCTGTATAATTAAATATAAGTATCGAAATTTTATAAAAATTAATTGATCTTATTGAAATAATTCCATTTTGAAAAAGAAAATAAAAGAATGCGTATTTAGAAATTTATTTAATTAGTACATTTGAACCAATTGCAAATTAAATTCTAGAAAAATGCAGAAATTTTTCATTTCATCTCTTGTTATTTTCCTTTCATCATTCCAAATAAGTAATGCACAACAACCTCAAAAATCGAATGCGGTAGAAATTTACAATCAAATTCTAAAATTAAATTTTTTGGGTTCGGTACTCTATGTTGCGGCACATCCAGATGACGAAAACACTCGATTAATATCCTATTTATCGAATGAGACAAAGGCAAGAACTGCTTATTTATCTTTAACTCGCGGCGATGGCGGACAAAATTTAATTGGACCACAACTTCGAGAATTATTGGGTGTGATTCGGACTCAAGAATTAATTGAAGCTAGAAAAATAGATGGCGGAGAACAATTTTTTACGCGTGCCAATGATTTTGGATTTTCTAAAAATGCTGAAGAAACCTTGGCTATTTGGGACAAAGAAAAAGTGCTTGCTGATATTGTTTGGGCCATCAGAAAATTTCAACCGGATGTCATTATCAATCGTTTTGATCATCGAACTTCAGGAAATACTCATGGACATCATTCAGCTTCTGCGATGTTGAGTTTGGAGAGTTTTGATAAGGCTATAAATCCAACAATTTTTCCAGAGCAATTAAAGCTAGTGCAACCTTGGCAACCCACACGTCAATTTTTTAATACATCTTGGTGGTTTTATGGTAGTCAAGAAATGTTTAATGCTGCTGATAAAACCAATCTTTTGTCAGTTCAAACGGGAGTTTATTTTGCATCAACAGGAAAATCAAATCAGGAAATCGCTGCTTTGAGTCGGAGTCGTCATCAATCACAAGGTTTTGGTAGTACCGGAACTCGGGGTGAAGAAACGGAGTATTTAGAATTCATAAACGGCAAACCATTTCAAAATAAAACCTCAATTTTTGAAGGAATTGATACGACTTGGAATAGGGTAAAAGACGGAAAACCTATTGGTGAATTACTCACAAAAATAATTGCAGGCTACGATTTCAAAAACCCTTCTGCAAGTATTCCGGATTTGGCGAAAGCTTACGCACTGATTCAATCTTTGGATGACAATCATTGGAAGGATATAAAAACGGAAGAATTAAAAAAAATAATAGCCTCCTGCTCAGGTTTGTATCTAGAAGCTGTTGCACAAAATCAAGAAGCAACACCAGGAAGCCTTGTGAAATTAAAAATCGAGGCAATAAATCGAAGCCCAATCGCAATGCAATTAGTAAGTCTCACAACTTTGCCAGAGCAAAAAAGTACTATGCAAAATATACCACTAAACAACAATATCGTACAAAAAATTAATCTTGATTTGCAATTACCCGCTACGATGGAGTATACACAACCCTATTGGTTAAAAGACAAAGGCAGCGAGGGAATTTACACCGTTTCAGATCAGAAAAACATAGGAATTCCCGACATTATCAGAGCAGTAAAAGTAGTTTTTACTATTCAAATCAATGCAATCGAAATTCCTTTTGAAAAGACCGTGGTTTACAAATACAATGACGATGTAAAGGGCGAAATGTATAACTATTTAGATATTGTGCCAGAGATTACGACTAGTATTTTGGACAAAGTATCACTTTTTAAAGATATTAAAAAGAAATATGTAGCTGTTAAAATCAAAGCTGGAAAAGACGCGGTTAAAGGGGATTTGCAATTAGAATTACCCTCAAATTGGATTGTTTTGCCAAAATCTATTCCGTTTAGTTTCGACAAAAAGGGAATGCAGCAAACCGTCTATTTTGAAGTTACTCCACCCAGTTTATTTGAGGAGGCTGTCGCCAAAAGTGTAGCTATCATTGATACTAAAAGATACGACAAAGATCAAATTAGTATTGACTTTAGCCATATTACCAAACAACAGGTTTTAAAACCATCGGAAGCAAAATTTATCCGAATGGATTTAAAAACAAAAGAAGAAAAAATTGCCTACATCATGGGCGCCGGAGATGATGTGCCAAGTAGCTTGTCACAAATGGGTTATCAAGTAACCTTGCTTCATCCTGATGAAATATCGCCAGAAAAACTTGCTAATTTTGATGTGGTTATGACAGGAATTAGAGCCTATAATACGCTCCAAACATTGGTAAACAAACAAAATATTCTTTTTGATTTTGTAAAAGGAGGAAAAACAATGCTCGTTCAGTACAACACTTCAAATGATTTGGTGACTGATAATATCGCTCCTTTTCCATTAAAAATAGCACGAGACCGAGTTACAGAGGAAAATGCCGAGGTTCGGTTTTTAGCACCCAACCATCCGGTTTTAAATACTCCAAATAAAATCACCGCAAAAGATTTTCAAGGGTGGAAGCAAGAACAAGGATTGTATTATCCAAATGAATATGACAAAGCCTTTATTTCAATTTTATCTTCAAATGATAAAGGAGAATCTCCAAAAAATGGTGCGTTATTGATTGCTCCTTATGGAAAAGGACATTATATTTATACCGGATTAAGTTTTTTTAGGGAATTGCCCGAAGGTGTTCTTGGGGCTTATAGATTATTAGCAAATATGATTTCCTTGCAAAATCCAGCGACCATTCCTGCTGAAAAAGTAAAGCAATAAATAGGTTTTATAATGGTACAAAATCATAAAATCGCATTAAGCATTAATAAAATTAAAAGTAGGCCTGTCGAATTTCAGTTAAAGACCCAGATGTAAATCTTAAATTTGCGCCTTCGTGACAAAAACTAAAAATTATGGAAACAAAAAAAGTTAAAACTTGGAAAAAAAGCTATACCTGGGTGCTTGTCGCCAATGTGTTGTATGTTTTGATTTTTTGTTTGTTAATGAAATTTTACTCATAAATTATGCAGTTATTTGATTGGATTGTTCTTATTTTCACCCTGCTATTTATAGTAATTTACGGCGTTTGGAAAACAAAAGGAAGTAAAAATGTAGAAGATTATATTCTCGGTAGCAACGAAACCCCTTGGCATACCGTGGGACTATCGGTTATGGCTACTCAAGCGAGCGCAATTACTTTTCTTTCGACACCAGGTCAGGCATATCACGATGGGATGGGGTTTATACAATTCTATTTTGGGCTACCCATCGCCATGGTGGTTATTTGTTTGACTTTTATCCCGTTGTATCATAAATACAAAGTTTTTACCGCTTATGAATATCTCGAGAAACGTTTCGATTTAAAAACACGTTCACTTGCAGCTGTACTTTTCCTAGTGCAAAGAGGTTTAGGCACAGGTTTTACAATTTATGCTCCCGCAATAATTTTATCTGCCTTGCTAGGATGGAATCTTACTTTAATGAACATCGTTATAGGAGTTCTCGTTATTATTTACACGTTTTCGGGAGGAACAAAAGCGGTAAACGTAACTCAAAAACAGCAAATGTTTGTCATTATGTTGGGTATGTTTATTACGTTTTTCCTCATTTTGTATTTTTTACCCAATGATATGACTTTTTCAAACGCGTTGCATATCGCTGGAGCCAATGATAAAATGAATATTGTCAATTTTTCCTTTGATCCTCAGGAAAAATATACGTTTTGGAGCGGAATAACAGGAGGTTTCTTCTTGGCTTTGGCTTATTTTGGAACCGATCAATCCCAAGTAGGACGTTATTTGTCAGGAAAATCAGTTAAGGAAAGCCAAATGGGATTGATTATGAATGGCCTTTTGAAAGTGCCAATGCAATTCTTCATTTTGCTCACTGGAGTAATGGTTTTTGTCTTTTTTCAATTCAATCCAGTGCCGCTGAATTTTAATCCTAACAACAAAATTATAGTTGAAAAGTCTCCATACAAAAATGAATATCACGTTTTAGAAAAACAATTGGAAGCGCTTTCCGAAGATAAGAAAGTGTATAACTTATTGTATATAGATCAATTGAATCAAGATTATGACAACCCAATTCTCCGAAAAGAATTGGTTGCACTATCAACGAAAGAAAAAGATTTGAGAGACCACGCGAAGGAAATTATACTTAAAGCAGATAAAAACAGTGAAACGAACGACAAAGATTATGTTTTTTTTCACTTCATATTGCATTATTTACCTAAAGGATTAATCGGCCTGTTGCTTGCTGTAATCATTTCTGCGGCAATGTCATCAACAGCTTCTGGATTGAATGCTTTGGCATCAACAACGGCAATTGATATCTACAAGCGAAATGTTAAAGAAGAAAAAACCGAACGGCATTATGTAAACGTCACTAAATTTTTCACTTTGTTCTGGGGCGTTGTTGCTATACTTTTTGCCAGTATTGGAACTTTATTCGAAAATCTTATCCAATTAGTCAATATTGTAGGTTCCATTTTCTATGGTACAGTTTTGGGAATTTTTCTGGTGGGTTTTTATATCAAGCGAATCAAGTCCGAAGCCATTTTTTACGGCGCTGTTATTAGTCAAATTACTATTTTTATCATTTACTATTATGCCATCTTTATCTATCCTAGTGGCGAAGAAAAATTGGGTTATTTATGGCTCAATTTCATTGGAGCAATGCTTACAATAGTAGTATCGATTTTGCTTCAAGGTATTGTATTTAGGCAAAAAGATAAAGTTATATCACACTAAGTCCTAATGTAAAACAGTATCATTAAAAACGAAGTAAGACCATTGTCGTTAAATAAGGTTTTGTCCAATAAAAAAGTCCCGTCCAGAAATAATCTGGACGGGACTTTTTAAATAGTAAGAGAAGCAATTATTTTTTGCTCCATTCAGCGATACTGTCTTTATTCATTTTTACATAATCTTGATTCTTTGCAACTTCTGCACTAGCAAGAGAAATTTTCGCGGTTTCAATCGCACCATTTTTATCACCTAGTTTGGCTTGAATCAATGATTTTAAACGATTGTACCAGAATGGTTTGTCGTTATTCATTTCCAAAGCCTTGTTAATGTAAATCAACGCTTTATTCATATCACCGTTTGATTGTTGTAAATATTGCGCCGAAGAAAAATAGTCTCCAGCTGAAGGTCCTGCCAAAGCTTTATCAATACTTGCCATTGCTGCTTTTTGTGTTGGAACTTCAAATTTAATGGCAACTATAGTTTTTTCCCAAGACAATTCTAGATGAGCGAAATTGTTATCCAGATTATTGATGCCAATAGTAAAACTTTCTACATTTCTATTCAGTAATTCAGGTTTTACATTCGTTTTTAAAGCCACTTTTGCTTCATCCCAATTTTCTGGATTACCCCAATTTTCCGTCGATTTGTAGAAAATTATTTCCCAATTATCAGCTTTCGGTGTGGTGTATAAAGCGTATTTCCCTTTTGCTAACGTTTTTCCGTCGATAACGACATCTTCACTAAAAGAAATTGTAGTGTTTTCATTTGCTCCAGTTCTCCATAATTTGCCATAAGGAACTAAATTATTGAATACATCTCTGCCCTTGGCGCTTGGTCTAGAATACACAATTTCAACATTCGTTAAACCTACCACTTGAGTTAAAGTTGATTTTGGGCTTGGTTGAGGCGTTTTCACCTGCGCTTCGATAGCATAATTAGCAATCATCATTGCCAATACAAAAATTATTTTTTTCATAATATTTTATTTATATGTGTTCAAAATTACAAATTCAGGTACTTAAAAATGTTAAATATTCCTTAATTTGAAAGTTACTGCCTTCAAATTTACCGCAAAGTCGTAAAAAATAAATTTTGTTTTGCTATAATTGAATTCGCAAAGATTAAAATCATTTGATTTGGTTTTCTGATAATTTTCTAAAACTTAGTTCATCAAAATGATTAATGATTACATCGGCTTTTGATAAATCCTGCAGTTTGGAATGTATGCTATTGTAACCAATGCAATAAAGACCAGCAGCTTTCGCGGCGATTACTCCATTTGTACTGTCCTCAATCACAATGCAATTTTCCTTTGATGCAATAGATAAACTGGCCGCATATTCAAAAATGGCAGGATGCGGTTTTGAATTGGGAAAATCTTCTCCGCTTATTATATGAGAAAAAAATGGATACAAATTAAAACGTTTAAAAACACGGTCAATAGTTACTTTCGAAGCGGATGAAGCCACGATTAATTGCATTCCGTTTCGGTGCAAATCCTTAATTAATTTCTCAACGCCATCCAGCAAAACCAAATCTTCTTTACTGTCGAAAGCGTCATTAAAAAGTGTTCTTTTTCTTTTAATTAAATCTTCGACTTCTTCATCGATAGGAAATAATTCTTTTAATTTTTGGAAAGTATTTCGGGTTGAGTTTCCCATAAAAGATGTAAACATTTCCTTAGAAACAGCAATGTTTAATTCGGTAAACTGTTGGAAATAAGCATAGCTGTGTAAGGGTTCAGTATCGACGATTACGCCGTCCATATCAAAAATTACTGTTTTTATCATTAGAAGTTAGGAGTAATAAGTTATAAGTTTAAAGTAATTTCCCATACGCTCACTCCCCCTTTGGGGGTTGGGGGGCTTCAACTTAATCCAGTTTCCCGTCAAAATGCATGGTCCATTTTCCCTGTACTTTCATCACTTGTTCTATGACTTCACGAACAGCGCCTTTCCCACCATTTTTATGCGAAATGTATTTAGAAATTGTCTTGATTTCTGGACTCGCATCTTGCGGACAAGTAGGTAATCCTACTAATTGCATCACGTGATAATCCGGAATGTCATCACCCATATATAGTACCTGTTCCGGTTTGATATTGTAGAGTTCAACATACTCTTTAAATGTTTCGACTTTGTCTGGAGTGCCAAGATGAATATCAGTTATACCCAAATTTCGCAATCGGACGCGCACACCTTCGTTGCTTCCACCCGAAATAATGCATACATTGTAACCACTTTCTACTGCTGCTTTCATCGCATAACCATCGCGAATATTCATTGTCCTGAGAATTTCCCCTTCATTAGTCACAAAAACGGAACTGTCAGTAAGAACGCCATCAACATCAAAAACAAATGTGCTGATTTCGTTCATTATTTCTTTATAACTCTTTGCCATTACTCTGTATTGATTCGGTTATTATTTTATAAATTCTTACGTGATTTTTATTGGATAAAAAATCTAAATGCGTTTGTATTGTTTGTAAATCGTTACGTTTTGCTGGACCCGTTTGTGCTTCCTTTGGCGAAAGCGTCATCAACTTAGTAGCGGTTTCCAAAATTAAAGGTTTTAAGATTTCAAATGAAACTTTATTTTCGTCACAAATTTCATTGGCTATTCGATACATTTCATTGGCAAAATTATTGACAAAAACGGCCGAAATGTGCAATGCTTTTCGCTGTTTTTCATTACTTTTAATCACGTTATGCGAAATGCATTGCGCTACTTTTTTTAATAATTCAAAATCAGTAGCATTTTCACTTTCCAAACAAATAGGAATGTCGTTAAAATCAATTTCTTTTCCTTTGGTAAAAGTTTGTACAGGATAAAAAATTCCTTTTCTGTTTTTATTATCTACAGAATCCATTGGAACACTTCCAGAAGTATGAACTACTAGACGATTTTCAAAAGGCAATTGTGCGGAAACTTTTGCTATAGCATCATCAGAAACGGCAATAATATAGAGATCGGCTTCCGCCACATCCGTGTAAGAACTGATAATTTTATTGGAATCGAGTAGTGGAACAATGGTTTCTTTTCGCCGGGAAAATACTTGTAAAACGTCGATTTCTTTGCTTTTGGCGAAAGCCTGCACTAAATGTTGGGCGACATTTCCGGAACCAATAATGACGACTTTGATCATGTGGCAAAATTAACAAAAAAATCAAAACTAAGGCATAAGAATTTAATTGTATTTTGAAAGGTTATTTGTGAACGAAGCAAAATAAATTATCCATAATTTTGGATTAATTTAACAATTGAGCAATTATGCAAGTCGACTATTATAAGTACTTTTGCAGAACTTTACAAAAAGGTTAATTCTTACAGATGTATAAAAAAATTACTTCCATTTTATTTTCAACCCGGTTAATGGCCGTTCTGTTTCTTGGCTTCGCCATCGCAATGGGAGCGGGAACGTTCATCGAAAGTAAATACAATACAGATACTGCCCGAATTTGGGTTTACAACGCTTGGTGGTTTGAAGCAATTATGTTGTTTTTTATGATCAATTTTATTGGAAACATAAAACGATATAATTTATTAAGAAAAGAAAAATGGGCCACTCTGATGTTGCATTTTTCTTTTATTTTAATTATCGCAGGCGCATTTGTAACCCGTTATATCAGTTATGAAGGAATGATGCCGATTCGCGAAGGAGCAACAGAAAAAGTATTTTATTCGGATAAAATGCACCTGACACTTTTTGTAGATGGCGAATACAAAGGCGAAATGAGACGAAGAGTTTTTGAAAAAACATTACTGTTGTCGCCAGTGACCAATAATAATTTTTCTATTGCTGAAAAGTTTGACAATACCAATTTTGAAGTAAACTATGAAAACTTTCAAATGGGAGCTAAAGAAGTAATTAAGCCAGATCCAAAAGGCAATTTGCTTCTTAAACTTGTAGAAGCTGGAGCGAATGGCAGAGAAGAACACTTTTTGAAAGAAGGCGAAGTTCAAAACATTCACAACACGCTTTTTGCTTTAAATTTCCCAACGAAAGGCGCCATAAACATTAAGATAAATAATGAAATTGCTACAATTGAAACTCCATTTGAAGGCAATTTTATGCGAATGGCTGATAAATTACAAGGAAAAGTGGCTAAAGATGTTGTGCAACCCTTGATGATGCGTTCCCTTTATACCATTGGCGAGATGAGAATTGTATTTCCTGATCCAGCACTCAAAGGAATTATTGGTTATGATGCAACAAACGATTATAAAGCAAAAGAACATACTGACGCTTTAACGGTGAAATTAACCGCCGAAGGTCAAGAAAAAAGTATCACTTTATTAGGTAGCAAAGGAACAGTAGGACAATCGCAAACGGTCAAAATCGGAAAAATTGATTATACCTTTTTCTACGGAACGAAAGTGCATACTTTACCTTTTAGCATAAAATTGAATGATTTTATCGCTCAGAAATATCCTGGAACAGAAAAAAGTTACTCTGCATTTGAAAGTCAAGTTACTGTTCAAAATAATAGTGAAGTTTTTGATTCTCGCATTTTTATGAATAATATTTTGGATTATGATGGTTATCGCTTTTTTCAATCGTCATTCGATCCCGATGAAAAAGGAACTGTATTGTCTGTAAGCCACGATTTCTGGGGAATGTTTATAACCTATCTTGGCTATTTTATGTTGTATTTTGCTATGATGGCGATACTGTTTACAAAGCATTCTCGCTTTGCGGATATAAAACGAAAATTAGAAGTTGTGAAAACTAAAAAAGCTAATTTGGCTATCGGGTTATTGCTGTTTTTAAGTTTTGGCGCTTTTGCTCAAAATCATAGTATGCCGCAATTGTTATCGGAAAAAAAATTAGATTCGATTCTTGAAAAACGCAAAGTAAGCGAAGAACACGCGGCTAAATTTGGACGATTAATTATTCAAGATGCAGGCGGTAGGATGAAACCTATAAATACGTTCTCCTCTGAATTATTGCGAAAAGTAAGTCATAGCGATAGGTATAAAGGATTGAATTCGGATCAAGTGTTTTTGTCGATGACTCAGGCGGGAACTATTTGGATTCAAGTACCACTAATTTATATTAAATCTGGAAACGACAGTATCCGAAAAATTATTGGTATCGATGCCGATAAAAAGTATGCTTCTTTTTTAGACTTTTTTGACAATTCGGGGAATTATAAATTAGCACCTTATATAGAAAATGCTTACAAAGTGGCCAATCCAAATCAATTTGAGAAAGATTTTAAAGAAACCGATAAAAAAGTAAATTTAATGGATGCCGCATTGAGCGGAACCATTTTAAAAATCTTCCCAATTCCTGATGATCCAAATAATAAATGGGTTTCTTATCCGGAATTGAGCAAAGTGGGCTTGAAGGGAATGGCGGCGACTTACACACACAATATTCTTCAGTTGTACTTTTCAGCTTTAGAGAAAGCATCTGTTTCTAACAATTACAGTGATGCTAATGGATTATTAGAAAGTATGAACGGTTTTCAAAAGAAATATGGCAGTAAAGTGCTACCAAGTCAAGAAAGAATCACTTCGGAAATCTTGTATAACAAATACGATGTTTTTCAAAAATTGCCCTATTGGTATATCTATGCTTCCGTTTTAATGCTTCTTTTTACGATTCTTAACATTTTCAAAGAAAGAAAAACATTGCATTATTTGGTTAATGGGATGCATGTTATCGTTGGATTGCTTTTTGCTTTGCACACTTTCGGCTTAATGGCACGGTGGTACATTTCGGGTCATGCGCCATGGAGCAATGCTTATGAATCGATCATTTATGTAGCTTGGGCAACCATGTTTTTTGGTTTGGCCTTTGATAGAAAATCCAAACTTACTGTGGCTTCTTCAGCTTTTGTGACCGCCATGATTTTGACTGCCGCTTACATGAATTGGATTGATCCTGAAATTGGAAATTTGCAACCAGTTTTGAATTCCTACTGGCTAATGATTCACGTAGCAATTATCGTGGCGAGTTACGGACCATTTGCTTTGGGAATGATTTTAGGAATAGTTTCTTTGCTGCTTATTTTATTTACCAATGAAAAAAACAAGGAAAAAATGAGTTTGAATATTAAGGAAATAACATATATCAACGAAATGGCACTAACTATTGGGCTGATTATGCTAACGATTGGTAATTTTCTCGGAGGACAATGGGCTAATGAAAGTTGGGGCCGTTACTGGGGTTGGGATCCAAAAGAAACTTGGGCATTGATTAGTATTATGGTCTATGCTTTTGTGATTCACGCTCGTTATGTTCCCGCTTTGAGAGGAAAATGGATCTTTAATTTGATTAGTATTATCGCTTTCTTATCTATTTTGTTTACTTATTTTGGGGTCAATTTCCACTTGGTAGGATTGCATTCGTATGCCAGTGGCGAAGCACATTCTTTAAATTGGATTTGGTATTCTTTGTTGGTAATAGCGGTTTTTGGTGCAGTTACTTATCCAAAATATAAAAAATATTATAAGACCAATACTTAGGATTTATTGAATCGAAGAAAGCGAGCAGTTCAAACGATTATAATTTTTTAAATACAAGTCCCACAGCTGGCGCTATCTTATTTGGTTAAAACGCTTGGTTTAAATATTAATAAAAATTTAGTATACGTATTAGCTGAATAAAAATCATTTTCACTTACTTTTATAAAAAATTAAATTATTATGAAAAATCTATTTATTTGTGCCTTAGGACTTTTCTTTTTTATGAGTTGTCAAGGTCAGAGCAAACCAAAAAAAACCACAGCAGTTATGGAAAAACAAACGATTTATCAATTTAAAGTGGAGGATTTATCCGGAAAACAATTCGATTTTGCTTCTTTAAAAGGCAAAAAAATAATGATTGTAAACACAGCGTCAAAATGTGGATTAACTCCGCAATACAAAGAATTAGAGGCTTTATATAAACAGTACTCTGCAAAAGGTTTTGTGATTGTAGGCTTTCCAGCCAATAATTTTGCGGGTCAAGAACCAGGAACCAATGCAGAAATTGCAAGTTTTTGTCAACTCAATTATGGCGTTACTTTCCCGATGATGGACAAAGTTTCTGTAAAAGGAAATAACATGTGTGCGGTTTATCAGTTTCTAACTCAAAAATCTAAAAACGGATTGGAAGATTCAGAAGTAGGCTGGAATTTTCAGAAATATCTTTTAAACGAAAAAGGAGAATTAGAAAAAGTAGTTTCGTCAAGAACTTCGCCAACCGACGCAGAAATTGTGAATTGGATTAAAGGGTAATTTTAGAGTTAAGATTTTAGATTTTAAATTTCTTCAAAGTCTAAAATCTAAAATCTATCTTCTAAAATTAATTGCATAAATACCGAATCTAACCAACGATCAAATTTATACCCCGATTCTTTAATAATTCCCACGGTTTCGAAACCAAACTTTTCGTGAAACGAAACACTACTTTGATTTTCAGCATCGATAACAGCAATCATAGTGTGTAGTTTTTGTTTTCGAGCCAGAACTATTAATTCTTGAAGAAGCAGTTTTCCAATGCCTTTTCCGTGAAAACTTTCATTCACATATACCGAATGTTCCACCGTGAATTTATAGGCTTCCCGAAAACGAAATTCGCTGTACATTCCAAAACCAACAACTTGATTATTTAATTCGGCAACAATAACAGGGAAATTTTTGTTTATTTTTTCCTCTACTATGTTTTTCTGTTGCTCATAACTCCTAACATTGTAATCATATAAAGAGGTTGAGTGCAAAATATTATGGTTTATAATCGCTAAAATAGCTGAGGTATCTGCAGTGCAATAAGGTCTAATATTAATTTCCATAAAATAAAATATTTCTCTTCAAAAGTATGAAAAAGTTGCTCGATTTAGATAAATTCCATTAGCAAGTTTGTAACTTTGCATTGTTGAGGTTTTCAAAAGCTTTATACTTTCAAACCTGCAACTTCCCTGCCGGCAGGCAGGTAACTTCTAACTGTAAAAAATGACATTCCCAAAAATACCTTTAGCACAAAGTATCATTCAGATTTGTCTTGCCAAAGGAATTAAAAATATAATTATTTCACCAGGCTCTCGAAATGCTCCATTAACAATAGGATTTGTAAGCAATCCAGCATTTAATTGTTACAGCATTGCAGATGAGCGTTGCGCTGCTTTTTTTGCACTTGGCATTGCTCAGCAAACTCAGCAATCGGCTGCTTTAGTGTGTACTTCTGGCTCTGCATTATTAAATTATTATCCCGCTTTTGCCGAAGCTTTTTATAGTCAGATTCCATTAATCGTGATTTCTGCCGATCGGCCTCAAAGTAAGATTGATATTGGCGACGGCCAGACCATTCGCCAGGAAAATGTATTCAAAAATCATTCGTTGTACAATGCTAATTTAACCCAAGACAGCTCCATAGAAAATGATTTGAAAATTAATAAGGCGATTGATAGCTCTACTATAAAGAAGGGACCAGTTCATATCAATGCGCCATTTGAAGAGCCTTTGTATCAAACCATTTCCAAGCTGGATGTAGCAGTGACGATTTCGGCTTTCGCCAAAAAAAATAAGAAGATTTCTAAAAAAGAAATTATCGAATATTCAACAATTTGGAACAAATCAAAGAAAATTTTAATTCTTGTTGGTGAAAATAAACCAAACCAAATCGATGATGATACGATTGAGTTGTTGGCCAAAAATAATGCTGTAGTTGTAATGACCGAAACGACTTCTAACTTGCACCATCCCTCATTTTTAACTTCAATTGATTCGATAATCACTCCTTTTATGGATGAAGATTTGAAGCGTTTTCAGCCGGATCTGTTGATTACTTTTGGCGGAATGGTGGTTTCCAAAAGGATAAAAGCAGTATTGCGAGATCACAAGCCACAAGCGCATTGGCATATTGATGCTTTGAGAGGTTATGACACTTTTGGCTGTTTGACCAAACATTTTAAAGTGAATCCAAATCAGTTTTTCAATCAATTTCTGCCTTTTACCATTCCAATACAAAGCAATTATAGTGCTATATTTTCAGGAATAGCAGCCTTGAGAAAAACAAAGCGTAACGAGTATTTAGCTAAAATTTTATTTTCAGATTTCAAAGCTTTTGAAAAAATTATGGGTAGCTTACCCGACGATTGCATGCTACAAATCAGCAATAGTTCTGCTATTCGATATGCCCAATTAGTAGATATAAAACCTTCTATAGAAGTATTTTGTAACAGAGGAACTAGCGGAATCGATGGCAGCACTTCAACTGCTATTGGTGCGGCTGTCGCCAATAACAAACAAACGGTTTTAATCACAGGCGATATTAGCTTTTTATATGACAGTAATGGCTTGTGGAACGAATACATCCCCAAGAACTTTAAGATTATTTTAATCAATAATGGAGGAGGAGGTATTTTCAGGATTTTGCCAGGGCACGAAGAAACCCCAGTTTTTAACACTTTTTTCGAAACTTCGCACTGCTTGACTGCCGAATCGTTGGCCAAAATGTATGGCTTTGAATACAGTATCGCAAGCGACGAGACGAGCTTAGAAACAAGTTTGACAGCGCTTTATGCTCAAAATGAAAAGCCAAGTATTCTAGAAATCTTCACGCCAACAAGAGATAACGACAAAATATTGTTACAGTATTTTAGGGAGTTGGTATAGGATTCTAATTTTTTTCCCGCTCATTGCGCTGCCGAATTATGTGAAAACCTTTTATTCTCTGAGTTTAATTCCGTAAAACTCTGCTTCTTTTTTTTGCCACAGATGCATAAATCAAGAAAGATTTTTGAAAATCGGTGCGTCTTTGGCTTTTATATCATTACTAAGACTAGGACGCTAGCCCGAGCTAGCTTCTTTACCCAACAGCCCGCAAAAGCAGATTCTTCTTAATTTCATAGCTATTTATTGTATAATTTTCTTATAAATATAAATAATTTTGGTAGTTCATCGATTTTTTATAAATTATTTTGCTCAGGTACAAAATATTATACAAATTTGCTGAAACTTTTTTTTATGGCTACTCAATATACACGTAGAAGTCTTTTTAAGATTTTGACAGCGAGGAATTTAAACTCAGAAGATCCTTTATTCGAAAAATACCGTCGTAAAAATTACGCTACGCGACGATATGCCACATCCGAAATTGCAAGAGTTGGTATCGTAAATAGTGGCTTGGCTCCTTATACTGGTGCTTGGACTGTAAGCGAAGCTATTTATTTGTTGAGGCGAACCCAATATGGTTTCAAAAAAGCCGATGCCGATTCCTTTGTAAATCTCGGTATGGCAGCTTCTGTCAATACAATGTTAAATTTCACCAATACTGCTCCAAGTCCACCTGTAAATTGGTATGATCCTACCATAAAACCAGACGCTGATGGTGTTCCTTACGGAGGTGATTGGACTCAGAATGTTGTTATAGAAGGCGGCTTTCAGATAAATAGTGCCAGACAAAGAGGTTTAGCATCGTGGAATTTTAGTTTAGCCATGAATCAGGACTTGAATATTCGTGAAAAAATGACTATGTTTTGGTATCATTTTATTCCGGTAGATTATCAGACCGTGCGAGATTCTTTATACCCCTATTGTTCCACTAATTCTGCGAGAATATGCTACGATTATATGAAATATTTTCGAGCAAATTGTATGGGTAATTTCAAAACTTTAATACGAAATATAGCTACGCAACCCGCTATGATGTATTTTTTGAATAATCAAGGCAATGAGAAAGGGTCGCCAGACGAAAATTTCGCAAGAGAAATAATGGAATTATTTACCTTAGGCAAAGGCCCCACAAGTTTATATACACAGGAAGATGTAATTCAAGCTGCCAAGGTACTTACCGGCTGGAGGGTAGAAGATATAAGGGTACACCCGACTACAACTAAATATTTTGATACTTACCACGACAAAACGACGAAAACCTTTTCTAGTTTTTTTAATAATACGGTAATTAACGCAACAGGGGCAACAGAGTTAGACGCTTTTATAGATATGATTTTTTCAAAATCGGTTGTAGTGTCAGAATATATTTGCCGTCGACTCTATCGTTTCTTTGTTTATTATGATATTGATGCCAATATTGAAGCGAATGTCATCACGCCATTAGCTAGAGTTTTTGTGGATAACAATTGGAATATTTTACCCGTTTTGCAGACCCTTTTTAAAAGTCAACATTTTTATGATATGGCTAATAGAGGAGCATATATAAAAACTCCTTTTGATCTTGTATTAGGATCAGTCAGGACTTTTAACATCAATACGACAGTAAGTGACCCCGGAAATTACTCTGCACAATACCAGATTTGGAATGATTTTAATATGAATATGTGTGCTCCCATGGAGCAAAATATGTGGTCAATTCCAGGTGTTTCTGGATGGAAAGCGTTCTATCAAGAATCGAACTTTCATGAATATTGGATAAATTCCGCGACGACACAAAAAAGGTTTAGTTTTTTGACCAGTATTTTTAATGGCTACAATAAAACGTACAATGAGATAACTACTAGGATTGAAGTAGATGTCATCGCTTGGGTAAAGCAGTTTCCAAACGAAACTTGTGCTAATCCCGATTTATTAGTCGATCAATGTGTCAAATGGTTGTTGCCTATTGACCTAAGTACTGCTGTTAAAAACACCTTGAAAACCTCAAATTTATTAACCGGTCAAACGCAAAATTCTTATTGGACTTCGGCTTGGAATAATTATATTGGTAATCCCACGAATACTACTTATACCAATACCGTTAAAACACGATTAAAGAATTTGTTACTTACTATTACGCAACTTGCAGAATACCAATTAATGTAACTAGTGATTTTTTATTTTGCACAGGGATTAGGGATCATTAATGTTTAATGCAGAAACAAAAATTAATTTTTTAAAATAGAATTTATCAAATGAGCATAAACTAATAATTGTTCGCGATAAAAAATGCTTTGCCATTTCGCAAGCTCGGTTCGTCGAATGTAAAATAATAATCGATACGATAATAACCAAGAATGATAAGCGCCCGAAGCGCAAGCGAACAGATGAAGTAATTATACCTGCCTGTAGGCAGACAGCTAATACCGATAAATAACAATAAAAATCAACTTATGAAAAGAAGAGATTTTATAAAAACAACCGCAGCAGCTTCTATTCCTTTAATGGTTAGCGGAATTCCTGTAATGGCATCATCCCAAATCGAGAATACATCTTTAGAAAAAATGGCGCTTGCCGCGGTCAACTGTGGACGAATATTAGTTATTATTCAACAAAATGGTGGAAATGATGGTTTGAATACTGTTTTTCCTTTAGACAAATGGGATAATCTGTCTACAGCAAGAGCTAATATATTGATGAATAAAACACAAGTACTTCCTTTAAATAATAATTCGACCACTGGTTTGCATCCTGCAATGCAAGATATGCAAACATTATACAACAATGGCAAGCTGATGATTGTGCAAGGAGTTTCATATCCCAATCCAAATTTTAGCCACTTTAGAGCTACTGATATTTGGTTTACAGGCTCCGAAAGTGATCAAAATTTAGATACGGGTTGGTTAGGAAGAGCTTTAGATATAAAATATCCAAATTTTCCTGTCGGTTATCCTACAACCGATATGCCCGATCCACTGGCGATACAAATCGGTTCTACTTTACCTTTTATTTTGCAGGGGGCAAATATCAATATGGGTTATAATGTGGCTGACCCGAGCTCATTACTGAATGTAATTAATGCTATCACAGATCCAGTACCAAATAACGATTACGGAAAAGAATTGACTTTTTTAAGGTTAATGAAAGACCAAAGTAATGTATATAGAGATACTATTCAAACGGCGTATAACGTACCGTTAAGCAATGAAGTTACCTATCCTATTGCCAACACATTAGGCGATCAATTAAAAATTGTAGCCAAACTAATAAATGGTGGCTTAAAGACACCCGTTTATATTGTCAATCATCCCAATACACACGATACGCATGCAAATCAAGTAACCACAACGGATAAAACTCTAGGTTCTCAGGCTACTAATTTAACCCTACTTTCTCGAGCGATTGGTGCATTTCAGCTTGATTTAGAGCAGATGGGGAAAGCGGACAAAGTAGCAGGAATGACTTTTAGCGAATTCGGACGACGTATAAAAAGCAATGCTAGTTTTGGTACCGATCACGGTTCAGCAGCTCCCGTTATGTTCTTTGGTTCAGCTTTGAATACAAGTCCAACCGCAGTTGCAGGAACGCAATATCCAGTCGCTGGAATGATAGGGTCATCACCTAATTTGCCTGCAAACGCTACGGTTAATGATCAAGTCCCTATGCAGTTTGATTACCGTCAATTGTATTCCTCAGTGATGCAAGATTGGCTCTGTATGACCGAAGCAGAAGTCACACAAGTACTAGGTAGTAATTTTGCAAAACTACCCGTATTTAGTAATGTGCTTTTGAGTTCTGTTGATTTTGATGCAGCACAGCACCAAGATATTACGGTCTATCCCAATCCGTGTACCGATGGAAGGATGACCATTCGATTGCCGCAAATATCTGCTGATTATGTTAATGTGTCTTTGCTATCTATGAATGGCGTTTTAGTTAAAAGTGCTAGTTATAAAATGCAGGGACAAGAATTGCAATTGCAATACGAGCAATTAGCTAGCAATTCGATTTACATCTTACATATCGATTGGAACGGTAATTCTTTTTATAAAAAAATATTAACTAAATAGTACAGTATTCCTTTTTTAAAATTTTTATTCCCGAACTGTTCCACTTTTTTGCCACAGATTTACAGATTATAAAAAAAATAAAAATCTGTGACCCAAGCCTGGCGAATAGGCGAAGCAATCAGCGGCTATTGTTTATCTATCGCTGGGAATTAATGTCGAGCTGATGTATAAAGTATCAATCTATTTGCTTTGTGACAGCCTTTTTTTACAAGCAAATTCACTGACTAAATAAATCCTTTCAATCTTCGTACCTTTGCGCTTCAGAAAAAGAGAATAATGATTGAAATTGGAAAATACAACACGCTCACCATATTACGCGATACTAAAGTAGGATTGTTTCTAGGAAATTCCGAAAAAGATCCCGAAGGAATTCACGACATCCTTTTACCTAACAAATATGTACCCAACGAATGGGAAATAGGCGAGGAGCTTATTGTTTTTGTCAATTTAGACCACGAAGAACGTCCCGTAGCTACCACGCTTGAACCTTATATTTTATTGAACGAATTTGCACTTTTGCGTGTCAATTACGTGAACCAAGTGGGCGCTTTTATGGATTGGGGAATGGAGAAAGACATTCTCGTTCCATTCAAAGAACAAGCACGCCCAATGGAAAAGGGAAAACGCTATTTAGTGTATCTTTACATGGACGAAAAAACCAAACGTTTGGTAGCGTCTAGTAAAACCAATCAGTTTTTGAAGAACGATTCGCTTACCGTCGAAAAAGGCGAAGAAGTAGATTTAATCGTTTCGCACATCACGGAATTGGGTATTAATGTCATCATCAACGAGCAACACAAAGGCTTGATGTACAAAGATGAGGTGTATGATGATGCGATTCGAACAGGCGACAGAATGCGTGGGTATATCAAAACCATTCGTCCAGATAATAAAATTGATGTTGCACTCCAAATTCAAGGCTACCAAAGCATCGAACCCAATGCCGATAAAATTCTTGACGAATTGCGCGCTAGTCGGGGTTTCTTGCGATTAACCGATAATTCCCATCCCGAAGACATCAAAACAGTCCTGAAAATGAGTAAAAAAACCTTCAAGAAAGCCATTGGTGCTTTGTACAGAGAAAAATTTATCGAGATCAAAGAAGATGGGATTTATTTAGTCAAGGCGCAGGATTAGTATTCTTCTCCTTTGGCGTGGCAAACGAAGGGCGTGGCGGACACCTTCAAATAGCCGAGTGGCGATGGCTCTACTGATAAACATTTAAAATGTGGAATAGCGCGTAAAGAATGTTGAAATTTGTTAGCAACAGCTATTGCATTATTTTAATACAAAGCAATCGAAATGCAAAATAGTCCCATAATTTCAGGGATTAGAGCAAAAAAAATACCGCCACTGGCGGTATTTAAATTACTTTTGATACGAAAGCGTTATTTTGACATTACTACTGCGTCAATAACATGAATTACTCCATTAGACGATTTAATGTCCACTGCTGTAACTTTAGCTTTGTTTCCTTTTTCGTCAGTTAAAATAACATTTTCACCAACGATTTTTGCTACTAATAAACCTCCTTGAACGGTGGTCAAAGTTGCAGAACCTTTCCCTTTAGCAATTGCAGCCATAACAGCTTTACTATCTAAATTTCCAGCAACCACATGGTACGTTAACACTGAAGCTAATTTGCTTTTGTTCTCTGGTTTTAACAACATCGCTACTGTTCCATCAGGTAAGTTATCAAAAGCGTTGTTTGTAGGTGCAAAAACCGTAAACGGCCCATTTCCCGACAAAGTTTCGACTAAGCCTGCTGCTTTGATAGCCGCAACTAAAGTTGTGTGATCTTTTGATGCAATTGCATTTTCCACAACAGTTTTACTAGTTTGTGCAAACCCAGTTGCACTCAAAACTGCTACAAATAGAGCGGCAGTTAAAAATTTTAATTTTTTCATAATGTAATTTTTAATGTTATAAAATAAATACAGTAGCGTTATCTAGTAACTTTGATTTTGATAATTAACAATCGTTAATATTTTCACAATTAAAATCGATGCAGTTCATGATCAATTTTTACTCCAAAATGAACTTATAATTCCTATTCATTTTCAAATTTTAAAGTGTGCACTCTCATTAGTACTGATCGAGATTTGTTCCATCTAAAAACCTGCAAATACCTTCCTTATTTGAGGGTTTTTAGATAAAGGGTTTAAGGCTACATTCCTGGCATTAAAACTTTATCAATCACATGAATTACACCGTTTGAAGCAGCAATATCTGCCATAGTAACTTGAGCATTGCCAATCATTACTTTGTCTCCTTTGATAGAGACTTTTAGCTTGCCACCCTCTACTGTCGTAAGCTCTTGACCGTCTTGTAAGTCGGCAGCCATTGCATTCCCGGCAACGACATGGTACGTTAAAATACTAGTAAGTTTTTCCTTGTTTTCTGGTTTCAAAAGAGTATCAACATCTTTTTGAATCGCTGCAAAAGCGGCATCAGTTGGGGCAAAAACTGTAAACGGACCATCACTTTGAAGGGTTTCTACTAAACCTGCTGCTGTTACTGCTGCAGCTAATGTTTTCGCGCTTTCTGAGGCAATAGCAACGATGTCTTTTTTTGAATCATTCATAAAAAATAATTTATTTTTTTGCTGCATCTGGCAGTACAGTTGTGATAGGATATCAACGGTGTAAAAGTACTATGCAACCAAAAAAATAGTTTTATACAATTATTGAACAAGCTTGTAAGATTCACATATAGACTGATGCTGCATGCTTTGAAAAAACGCTTCTTTGCAGAATGCTTTTTTCTCCATTCTATGATTCGTAAATGTCTCCTAAATTTGCTGGGCTGCTGTAAGTACAAATGCGAGAGCAATAAATTAAAATACAAGGGCTAAAATTTTTAAAGAGGCGAAAAAATTAAAGATTTTAAAGAAACGTAAAGTGGGGAGACTTTGTTTAGGCAAATAAATTCGAAATCATATAATTAGTGAAAGGAAGGTGTAATGTTTCTCTTTTTTTGTGAAATTTAAAATAAAGTCAATTACTTTTGGTATTGCCAAAAAACAATAGTAGAATGTCTAAAAAATGATTTAATTTTACACTATATAATTTAAAGGAGAATGTAATGGATTGGATTACCGTCAAAGAATACGAAGACATCACCTATAAAAAATGCAATGGTGTTGCCAGAATAGCATTCAATAGACCTAATGTTCGCAATGCTTTTCGTCCTAAAACCACATCAGAACTCTACCAAGCTTTTTACGATGCACAGGAAGATACTTCGATAGGCGTGGTATTGCTTTCGGCAGAAGGACCTTCTAGTAAAGATGGTGTTTATTCTTTTTGTTCGGGTGGCGATCAAAATGCGCGTGGGCATCAAGGCTATGTAGGCGAAGATGGGCAACATCGCCTTAATATTCTTGAAGTGCAACGATTGATACGATTTATGCCAAAAGTAGTTATAGCCGTAGTTCCCGGCTGGGCTGTTGGTGGCGGACACAGTTTGCATGTGGTGTGCGATTTGACTTTGGCAAGTGAAGAACACGCCATTTTTAAGCAAACGGATGCCGATGTGACCAGTTTTGACGGCGGTTATGGCTCGGCTTATTTAGCCAAAATGGTAGGACAAAAAAAAGCACGCGAAATTTTCTTTCTCGGTCGTAATTATTCTGCTCAAGAGGCACTCGATATGGGAATGGTCAATGCCGTGATTCCGCATGCGGAACTGGAATATACTGCCTTTGAATGGGCGCAAGAAATACTGCAAAAATCCCCAACATCCATCAAAATGCTAAAATTCGCTATGAACTTAACGGATGACGGAATGGTGGGCCAACAAGTATTTGCTGGCGAAGCCACAAGACTGGCCTATATGACCGAAGAAGCAAAAGAGGGCAGAAACGCCTTCCTTGAAAAACGAAAACCAAATTTTGAAAAGAAATGGCTGCCGTAGGAAGTGGGAAGTAGGAAGTTAGAAGTGGGAGGTTAGAAGTGGGGAGTTACCTGCCTGCCGGCAAGTAAGTTATGAGTTTAAAATTGAAAATCCAGCACTTAACAGTGAGAACCCATAACCAAAAATCGAATTTTGAAAATAAATGGCTGCCGTAAAGAAGTGTGTAATAATCAGTTTTTAGTCAAAACTAGTAAATTAATGGAAAACTTTATCAACGAAACAATTAATACCAAACAACTTCCTCGATTTGAGGAAGTAGAATATACAAGTATGCATAAAAACTACTGGCAAGTAACCTTGCTTAATAGTGCAATTTTCTTCGTCATTCTTGGTATTGCGCTAGTTTTTGCTTTAGTGTTCAGAACAGAAATGAAACCATATCAGATACTAAGTATTGTATTGTATTTTTTAATCTTGCCTACTGCTATTTTCTTTTTACGTTTGGGATTTTTATCGAAAGGCTATGCGTTCAGAAATCATGATGTATTGTACAAAAGTGGTGTTGTCGCCATAAAATCAATGGTAATTCCTTATAATAGAGTGCAGCATGTAGCTTTACACGAAGGCTTTATTTCACGTTTCTTTGGTTTGGCAACAGTTGAAATATTTACAGCTGGTGGCAGTGAAAGTGATTTACAAATTCCAGGGATTCCAAAAGAGGAAGCCGAAAATATCAAGCAATTGTTGATGGGAAAAATTCAAAAACAATTGTAATGATTAACAAGTTTAATTCGCCACAAAAGCAATCTCCAATAGGAGTAATTATTATGTTTGTTAATACGTTGCAGCATTTTATAAGGGCATTGTGGCCAATTTTATTGGTTTGGGCTTTCAAATCAAATCAGGTAAATAAAACGTATGTGATTATCGGAATTATAGCCTTTATAGTTGTTATTGGACTGGTATCTTATTTAAAATATATCAATTTTACGTTCTACATTGATGATGAAAACGATGAGTTTATTATTCAAGATGGAATTGTAAACAAAACAAAAACTATAATTCAACTTAATAAAATTCAGCAAGTAAACATAAATCAATCATTTATACAAAGGTTAATTGGCGTTTATGCTCTTGATGTTGATACCGCTGGTAGTTCCAATAAAGAAGGAAAAATTAATGCTATTTCACATGAACTTGCGATTGCTTTAAAAGTAAAATTACTAGATAATGAAACTAAGTCAACGGTCAATATTGCCGAAGAAATTAGCCTTTCTGCAATAAAAACAAATACCGCTTCAGTTCTGAAAATTAGTTTTTTAAGTTTACTAAAAGTTGGATTGACATCCAATTATCTTAAAAGTTTCGGCTTAATTTTAACATTCTTTTACACCATATATCACAACATTAAAGAAGTTTCTTCGAATTCAAATATTGATAAAGAAATAGGTAATTTTTTTAGTACCGATGTTATGATAAACTCTATTTCGATTACAATAGCTGTTGGTTTAACTGTGATCTTTGTTTTTAATATTTTGCGAATTGTAATCCGTTACTTCGGATATAAAATAACCAAACAAAATGGATCGCTTTTATTGTCTTTCGGTTTAATAAATGCAAAAAGCACTATATTAAAGCCCGAAAAAGTACAAATAGTAGCTGTTTCTAGAAATTATTTTCAAAAAAAACTAGATATTTTAGAAATGAAAATTACTCAGGTTTCTGGCCAGGATGCAGAGAGTAAAAAAGTCACTATTGAGATTCCAGGTTGCAACGCTACTGAAAGTAACTTAATATTGCAGTTATTATTCAGTCAAATTCCGCAAAAGAGTACTATGTTACAACCCAATTGGCGAAAACTTGGTTTTTCCTTATTTTTATTTATTGTATTGCCAATATTTGGTTTTTTTGCTATTGGGAATTGTATTGAAGAATCAATTTTAGAATTCGCAAATTACACCTTTCTTTATGTTATCTTTATTGGACTAATATTACTTTTTGGATATCGAAATTACCGTCTTTTTGTCGATGATAATTTTATTATCAAGCAAAATGGTGCATGGGATATCGAAAACCAAATTATAGAAATAAAAAAAATTCAAGCAATAACCACATCACAATTGTTTTGGCATAAACCCCTAAATGTATGCTCAATAACTATACATACTGCTGGTGGTGCTATCGCTTTTCATATGGGCGATTACAGTAAAATTGTAGCATTTGTGAACCTTTGGTTGTATGAAATTGAGTCCTCCAACAATAATTGGATGTAAAATAGAAAACGCTTTTTGCCTTATCGCCAAAGCAATAAAATAGAATTATGAAACATTGGATTCAAGCCGCACGTCTTAGAACTTTACCCTTATCCGTTTCAGGAATAATTGTAGGAAGTATGTATGCCTTGGCGCATCCAACAAATAAAATCCTTACGCCGACAGAGGTTTTTAGTTGGATAATATTTGGTTTTGCTATATTGACAACCCTTGGCTTGCAAATTCTGTCTAATTTTGCCAATGATTACGGAGACGGAGTAAAAGGAACCGACAATGATGATAGAGTAGGACCCAAACGTGCGCTACAAAGTGGTGTTATTTCTCCTGCAGCGATGAAAAGAGCCATTGTTTTAACTTCTGTCTTAACTTTAGTGTCAGCGATACTGTTGATTTATTTTGCTTTTAAAGGCACTAATATTGGTTATTCCCTATTTTTTTTAATCTTGGGCATATTGGCCATTGCTTCTGCGATTCGCTATACAGTTGGGAATACAGCTTATGGATATCGTGGTTTTGGAGATGTATTCGTATTTGTGTTTTTCGGTTTGGTTAGTACTTTGGGTGTGAATTTTCTATTTTCGAAACAATTAAATTTTGATTTATTTTTACCAGCAATCGCTATTGGTTTATTGAGTGTTGGCGTGCTGAACCTTAATAATTTGCGCGATGAAGCATCGGACCGGAAGTCAAACAAAAATACGATTGTGGTGAAAATTGGTATTACAAAAGCCAAAAAATACCATTATTCTTTGATTGTTTCAGCAATGGTTTTGGTCTTGATTTTTGCTATATTAGGTAATTATCGTTGGGATCAATACTTGTTTTTGTTGGCTTACATTCCCTTAATTAAACATTTAGTGACCGTCTATAATAACCAAGATACAAGAGCTTTAGATCCCGAATTAAAAAAATTGGCGTTAAGTACATTTGCGCTTTCCGTCTTATTGGCTTTGTGCATGGTTTCGCTCATTCAGGACCTTATTGTTAATCTCTTTATGGGAGGGAGATAGGGGAAGTTACCTGCCTGCCGGCAGGAAAGTTGGAGGTGGGAAGTACAAGGTGTGAGAGGGGGCAAGGATTCGGCAGGATTTCTCCTTACAGCTGCGCATAAAATAGCGATGAAAATAATTCCGATAGACAAATAACAAAAAGCAAATAACAAAAGACAAATAACAAATAGTAAATAGCAAATAGTAAATAGTAAATAGTAAATAGCAAATAGTAAATAGCAATTAACAAATAACAAATAGCAAAAGACAAATAGCAAAAGACAAATAACATAATCCATAATTTCCAACTTCCCTGCCTGCCGGCAGGCAGGTAACCTCTAACCTCTTACTTCCCTTGAAAGCCACTTATCACAAATACATTTTACATTTCAAACGACCTTCTGCAACGTCGCGCGGTGTTATGAACGAAAAGGAAACCTGGTTTATTATTCTCGAACAAGAGGGTAAAAAAGGAATAGGCGAGTGCGGTATTCTTCGTGGATTGAGCATTGATGACCGTCCTGATTATGAGGAAAAATTACAATGGGTTTGTGCTAATATCCAGCTTGGTGAAAACCAACTTTGGGAAGCCTTAATCGAGTTCCCTTCGATACAATTTGGATTAGAAATGGCGTTCCAATCTTTGGCAAGTGCAACCCCTTTTTTACTCTTTCCTTCGGAGTTTACCAATGCCAAAAAAAGCATTTTGATAAACGGTCTGGTTTGGATGGGTGAGAAGGCTTTTATGAAGCAACAAATTGAGGAAAAATTAACCGAGGGCTTTCGATGCGTTAAACTCAAAATTGGTGCGATAGATTTCGATAAAGAACTGCAATTATTAGGGTATATTCGGCGACATTTTACACCAGAACAAGTCGAAATCAGGGTAGATGCTAACGGTGCTTTTGATACAACTTTAGCTTTAGATAAAATTATACAATTATCTGGTTTTAAATTGCATAGTATCGAGCAACCAATACAAAAAAACAACACTGACACTATGGCAGAGTTGTGTAAAATCAGTCCAATTCCTATTGCGTTAGATGAAGAGCTAATAGGAGTATTTTCAATAGAAGAAAAAAAAGCATTATTGCAAAAAATTATGCCGCAATTTATCATTTTGAAACCTAGTTTTATAGGTGGTTTTCGAGGTACTGCAGCTTGGATTTCATTAGCCGAAAAGTATAAAATTGGTTGGTGGATTACCTCCGCTTTGGAGTCTAATATTGGTCTGAATGCAATTGCGCAATGGACGTTTTTGCATCACAATTTGATGCCACAAGGTTTGGGAACTGGAGCATTATATACGAATAATTTCGATTGTCCTTTGGTTGTTTCTGATGGGCAATTATGGTATGATTCAACTCTTGATTGGGATTTAGATTTTGATCAGTTTTTGCAATACTAATGCTAAAGAAGTTTTTTTGAATAGCTAGTTAATTTTTAGCAATAAATTTGGGTCAGGACAATTTTCTAAATAATAAGCCAAGTCTTTTTTGCTACAAACTCCCGGATAGTCGCCAAGGTAGTCTTCGATATTTTTTATAATTTGAAAGTGCAAATGCGGAGCATAACCACCATTAATTGATGAATCTCCCAAAGTTGCCACTGTTTGTCCTTTTTTGAAACGAGTTCCTATTTCAATTTGCTCGATACTTTCAATCGATAAATGGCCGTATAAGGTATAAAATGTTTGGTTTTCGATAGTATGTTTCAAAATAATAGTTGGACCATAATTTCCCTTTCCAGTATTATAGTCAAAGCCATACACTTCTCCGTCTACTGCTGCTAAAACTGGAGTTCCTGCTTTGATCCATAAATCCATCCCGATGTGAATATTTCGCTCCTCATGCTCCTCGTCATTAAAAATCGCACTGGATTTGTATAAATTTCGTTCTTCATTATAACCACCAAAAGCCAGCTGAGCATTATTTTTTTGAAGATGATTTTCAATAAAAACTTCGACTGCTTTGGCATCGGACATATCAATATTGGACAATTCCTGATTTGAAATTGACAAATCTAATGGTGCGTACTTTGAATACGGAATCGAGCTTTCAATAACGGTACTTTTTCCGAGCTGTAAAAATAATTTTTCTAATGGGAGCATTGCGATTTTTATTAAAGGTGTATTTATTCTATTGTCATGGATTGAAGCTTCGTTCTATAAGCCTCAAGCGCTATTGCTTTGGAAATGAAACCAAAGTATCTTCCATTTTTAAGTACTGGCAAAAATGTTACTTTTGAATTTTCAAACTTATTCATCACCGTTTCCATACTATCAGTAGGATATATAATGTCAATGGGAGTACTCATTATTTCTTTGATAATAGTAAACTTAACGCGGTATGGATTGAATATGATTTCTCTGATATCATTGAAATGTACTATGCCAATTAGTTCGTTTTCTGAATTGACGACAGCAAAAATCACTTGGTTTGAATGCGATATTAAATCGACTAATTTTTCAAGATTTTCCTCAGGAGAAACCGTTAAATAATCGGTTTGAATGATAGAATTGGTATCTATGGTCGAAAGGATATTCGTGTCTTTGTTATTCGTGAAAGCGTTTCCTTTTTGAGCTAAACTTTTTACATCTAAGGAATGTTTCTCAAATTGTTTTGAAATTGCAAAACTACTCGAAGCTACAATCATCAGCGGGATCATCAAATCGTAACCGCCCGTAATTTCAGCAATAAGGAAAATTGCGGTTAATGGAGCATGAAACAAACCGCTGAGTATTCCTGCCATTCCCACCAGTGTAAAATTGCTGACAGGTAATTTTGTGAGTCCAGTCAAGTTTAAAAATTTGGAAAAGAAGAATCCAACATAGGAACCCAAAAATAGAGAAGGAGCAAAGTTACCACCATTGCCGCCACTTCCCAAGGTTATGCCAGTTGCAAAAACCTTGAGCATCATCGTTAATCCCACAAATAGTAGCAGCACCCAACTATTATTTCTAAAATCACTAAACAAGGTGTTTTCTAATAATTTTCCGGGATCACTTTCGGATAGCGTTTTAATGCTTTCATAGCCTTCGCCAAAAAGTGTGGGAAAAATGAAAATTAATAATGCTAAAATCGAAGCTCCAAACAGCGCTTTTTTATAAGGTTTAAATCGTAGTCGGGTAAAAAAAAGTTCCACTTTTTGGAAATTTCTGGAATAATAAACGGCAATACATCCGGTGCATATTCCAAGTAAGATATAATATGGAATATTATGATAGTCAAAAGATTGTTGCAGTTTGAATGACAATAATATGGTTTCGTCTAAAGCAGTTTTTGAAACCAATGCTCCTGTTGCAGCGGCAATCATAATAGGCGTAAATGCAGAAATACTAACATCTACAAGTAAAACTTCGATTGCGAATAAAACTCCGGCAATGGGAGCATTGAAGGCGGCAGAAATTCCGGCCGCAACACCGCAACCTATAAGAAGCGTTCGGTCATTGTATCTTAATTTAAATCGTTGGGCATAATTGGAACCAAAAGCAGCACTGGTTATCACAATTGGGCTTTCTAAACCTGCTGAACCTCCTAAACCTACTGTAAGCGAACTTGTAATAATTTGTGCATACATTTGTTTTTTAGGAATAATACTTGCTTTTTTGGCTACAGCATATAAAATCTGTGAAGTTCCTTTTTCTATAGTGCCACCCAAGACTCTTTTGACTACGAAAACCGTTAGTAAAATTCCGAATATTGGTAAAATACTATTGATGAAACTTAATTTCAAGATTCCGTTGATGTAAGTGGCAAATTGGAAAACCCAATGTGCAAAAGTTTTCAAAACGATTACCGCAAAAGCAGATAAAATTCCAACCAAAACACTAGATAAGAATATAAATTGTTTATTGCTTAGTTTGTTTTGAGCCCGAACAGCCAAGTCTTCGAGTTTATGGAAATATTTTTTAAACATTTTGGGTTTTTAAAAGAATGCTAATTTACTACAAATTATAATGTTCAGGGTATCGTTTTTAAAGCTTCTTAAATATTCAAATTTTTTATAGTGGCACTAATTGCAAAGTTTTGAACCGCTTCTGGATTTGTTTTCCATATTCTTACAAAGCCCAAGCAGTGAAATTAGCAATAGCAAAAAAATCTAAAAGCATTCTAAATTCTGCAATCTGCAATCTAAAACCTGCTATCTTTCATCTGCCATCTTCCATCTCCCGTTTAAAACCCCACCGCTTTATCATCACCTCGCTTATCGGCTCCGCCTTCTAATTTCCCATTAGGTAAGACTAAAATTGCATCTACTTTTCCTATCACTGGTGTTGTTTTTTCGTTGATGATGTAGCCTTTTGATTTCAAAGTTTCAAAGGTTTTTATATCGAATGTTTCCGGTTCAAAAGTAATCACGTCTGGCAACCATTGGTGGTGAAAACGAGGGGCATTTACAGCTTCCTGCATACTCATTTTGAATTCGGAAACGTTCAAAATGGTTTGCAAAACCGAAGTAATTATCGTTGAACCGCCTGGCGTGCCTACCACCATAAATAATTTTTTGTTTTTCTCCACTATCGTTGGTGTCATTGCACTCAACATTCTTTTTTGTGGGGCAATGCTGTTCGCTTCTCCACCAACTAATCCAAACATATTAGGTGTCCCTGGTTTTGCGCTAAAATCGTCCATTTCATTGTTTAAGAAAAAACCCAATGCATCGCAATAATATTTGGAGCCAAAACCATCGTTAAGCGTAGTCGTCGCTGCTACGGCATTGCCAAATTGATCTACAATAGAATAATGAGTTGTTTCCGTGCTTTCGTTATAGCTTACTTTTCCTTCCCTGATTTCAGAAGACAAGGAAGCTTTTTCGGGATTAAAATTGGCCATTCTTTGTTTTAAATACTTTTCAGAAATTAATTCTTTTACGGGAATTTTTACAAAATCAGGATCGCCAAGATACACACTTCTGTCCGCATACGCTCGACGCTCGGCCTCGACGATTACTTGAATCGTTTGGGTTGAATTATACCCCATTTTAGCCAAATCGAATGGCTCGATCATTTTGAGGATTTCAGCCAAACAAATTCCACCGCTACTGGGTGGTGGCATCGAAATTATTTTTAAATCTTTATAGCTAAAGGTGATTGGTGTCCTCCATTTGGCTTCATATTTTGCCAAATCTTCTAAGGTGATAATTCCCCCTTTTAGTTGAAGGTAGTTTACTAATGTTTTAGCGGTTTCTCCTTTGTAAAATTCATTTCTTCCGTTCTTTGAAATTCGTTTCAAAGTGGCCGCCAAAGCAGGATATTTTATAGTATCATTTTCTTTAAAAATAGTGGCAAACAAAGAATTTGCACTATTTACTTTTACTATCGCTTCATAATAATTCTTTAATTGGTTTTCTTGTTTTTTAGTGACAATGACTCCTCTTTCTGCCAATGCAATTACAGGTTTCAGAATTTCTTCCATGGGTAATGAACCTAGTTTTTTATGTACTGCAAAAACGCCTGCGATGGTTCCAGGAACTCCAATTGCTAATGCTGTTTCGAGACTTTTTCCTTTGATAACGTTTCCTTTTTCGTCCAGAAACATATCTTTTGAGGCTGCCAAGGGCGCTTTTTCACGATAATCTAAAGAACCCATTTCGCCATTTGCTTTTCGATATACCATAAATCCTCCACCGCCAATATTTCCTGCAAAAGGATATGCTACTGCCAAAGCCAATTCCGTTGCAACCATCGCATCAAAGGCATTGCCCCCTTTCTTCATAATTGCGACACCAATCTTAGAGGCTTCTTCCCGAGCTGAAACGACCATTGCTTTTTGCGTAATTAAACCAGGTTGTGCAATTATTACAATTGGAAAAAAATAGAGGAACAGGATAAGATGGTGGATCGTTGTTTTTTTCATAAGGTTTTTAATTTCAAATTCGAGTGTACTATTAAGTCTTCAAAAAAAGCGGTGAATTCCGATTCAAAATCAGAATAAAACGCTTTCAATTCTGAAATTGCGAAACGCATATTCGAATCGTATTTCATTCGGGTATCCATTTTTGTCAAAACGCTTTCGATACCTTCAATGGTTTGATAACTCAACAACCAATTGTATGTTATTAAATAAGGCATCATTTTTTGGGTTTTCACAGTTAAATCGTTAAAATTATCTCTTAAAGATTGGTAAAATCGCTCTGAATAATCTTCTAATCTTTCATTGGAATAGTTGCTCCAGTTTTTGGCTAAAAAATGGTCGTAAAAAATGTCCACGATAATGCCTGAATAGTGGTGGTAATTGGCGTGCAATCGTTTAGTGCTTTGTCGAAAAACCGGGTGTGCATCGGTAAAAGTGTCGATGGAACGGTGCAGAATAATTCCTTTTTGAATAGCTATTGGAAAAACATCAAAGTGTTTTCCGTGAATGCCATCGGCCATAAAATTACCAATTTTTATCAATTCATTGTCTCCCGAAAGGTATATGTGGGCTAAGAAATTCATTCGTCTAATCTATGGATTTAAAGTTATAAATGACTTTTTTAAACCGTCAATTATTATATTTGTCAGCAATTTAAAATTTATAATTGAAAATCTAAAATTATAACAATGACTTTAATAAAATCTATATCTGGAATTCGAGGAACTATCGGCGGAAAAGTAGGGGATAATCTTACTCCTGTTGATGCAGTAAAATTTGCTTCGGCTTATGGAACTTGGCTAAAGAACCAAAGCCAAAAGCCCAAAGCCCAAAGTCCAATAAAACTAAAAGTTGTTGTTGGGAGAGACGCTCGTATTTCTGGACCAATGATTCATAATTTGGTTATAAACACTTTAATTGGTTTAGGAATCGATGTAATTGATTTGGGGCTTTCTACAACTCCTACGGTTGAAATAGCAGTTCCATTAGAAAATGCCGATGGCGGAATTATTCTCACAGCATCACATAATCCAAAACAATGGAATGCTTTAAAATTGTTGAATGAAAAAGGAGAATTCTTGAACGGAATCGAAGGAGAGAAAATCTTAGTAATTGCGGAAGCAGAAGCTTTTGATTTTTCGGATGTGGACAGTTTAGGCGAGATTACTTCGAATGATGCGTATATGGACATTCATATTGATGAGGTGTTGAATTTGCCTTTGGTAGATGTTGACGCCGTAAAAGCAGCAAAATTTAAGGTTGTGGTTGACGGAGTGAATTCCTCTGGAGGAATTATTATTCCAAAATTATTGGAATTGATGGGCGTTGAGGTGGTAAAATTATATTGCGAACCTAATGGACATTTTCCGCACAATCCAGAACCTTTGAAAGAACATTTAACAGATATTGCAGCTTTAGTTGTCAAAGAAAAAGCGGATTTAGGTGTTGTGGTTGATCCCGATGTTGATCGTTTGGCTTTTATTTGCGAAGACGGTGAAATGTTTGGTGAAGAATATACCTTGGTGGCTTGCGCCGATTTTGTTTTGGGTAAAACTCCAGGAAATACCGTCTCTAATATGTCGTCATCTCGCGCTTTACGTGACGTAACGAGTATTCATAAAGGAAATTATGAAGCGAGTGCTGTTGGTGAGGTGAATGTGGTAGAATTGATGAAGAAAAACAATGCCATCATTGGTGGCGAAGGAAATGGGGGAATAATTTATCCAGAGTTGCATTACGGACGTGATAGTTTGGTTGGCGTAGCGCTGTTTTTAACCCATTTGGCCAATAAGAAAATGACCGTTTCAGCCTTGCGTGCGTCTTATCCGGAATATTACATGAGCAAAAACAAAATCGAATTGACTCCACAAATTGATGTCGATGCGATTCTTGTAGCAATTACTGAAAAATATAAAAACGAGGATATTACGACGATTGATGGAGTGAAAATTGACTTTGCCACTGAATGGGTTCACCTCAGAAAATCGAATACAGAACCAATTATTCGTATTTATACCGAAGCACCCTCACAAAATCAAGCCGATGTTTTGGCTAAAAGAATTATAGACGAAATTAGGGCAGTGGCTGGGATCTAGGGTTTACATCGTTTCATAGAACACGGCACTGCAATCTGCTCCGGAGGCTTTGGGACTGAAAACTACCTCCTGTGTTTCCAGCGATTGTGTGTCCATAGATAATATTCTGGAGCTTCATAAATTTGTTGCTCCACTAATTTAAGAAATTTATCTGTGATTTCGTAGTTAGGAACTTCATTTACATTTTCAGAAAGAATTTCAAAACTAGCTTCATAATAGCCGCGTTTTACTTTTTTTACTTTCAAGAAAATAATGTTCATATCGTATTTTTTGGAAAGCATTTCGGCACCAGTATGAACGGGAACTTCAATCCCCATAAATTTTTGCCAGTGAAAAGCGGAGTCAACTTTGGGTGATTGATCACTTGCAAATCCAAAAATCGACAACAAGTTGTTTTTTTTATTTTTGATTATAAAAGGAACAGTTTCCTTAGTGGTTATTAAAGTAGCTTTAAATTTAGAACGAATCTTGCGCACTAATGCATCAAAATAAGGATTAGCAAGTTTTTTGTATATGGCATAGCCATTATAAGTCAAATGGGTATTCATGGAAATGGCCCATTCATAACTGGCGTAATGTGCCATCATCATTGCAATACTTTTTTCTTTAGCCTCCAGTTTTTTTAAAACTTCAAGATTAATAAAGGTAAAACGTTCGCTGATTTCTTTTTGTGAAATCGTCATCGTTTTTATCATTTCTAGGAACATATCACACAAATGCCGAAAAGACTTTTTTTCGATATTCAACCGCTCTTTTTGCGATAAGTGAGGAAGTGCCAAAGCTATGTTTTCCCGAACGGTTTGCTTCCTGTAACCAATTACATAATAAACGATAAGGAAAACAAAATCAGAAAATAAATATAATGCTCTAAAAGGCAGTATCGAGACGCACCATAAAAATGGATAAACTATCAAGTAAATTATAAAACGCATGGCGTACATTATTTGCAGCAAATATAATCCAAAAATTCCGCATTGCAAATAGATTATAGGTTGTAAGCTGTTTTTATAATCAATATATTAATTAGATTTACACTTTTAAAAACAACAAATTTTTATGAGCATTATTGTAATTATTATTATCGCCGTCACTGTCTTATTCAGTTATAAAGGATTTAATGATCTGGCATTTTTTAGAAAATTTGAATTTCACATTGGTAGCATTCGCGCAGGAGAACAAATCAGGATGATTAGTTCTGGATTTTTGCATGGCGATATGGGGCATTTGTTTTTTAATATGTTTACACTTTATATGTTTGCGCCAGTGGTCGTAAATTATTTTGGAACTGCGTCTTTTTTCTTGATTTATATGGCAAGTCTTGTTTTTGGTAGTTTATTAACGCTAGTAATGCACAAAAATGACTATGGTTATCGAGCCATTGGAGCATCAGGTGCCGTAACAGGAGTTATTTATTCTGCGATTTTAATACAACCCGATATGATGCTTGGGTTGTTTTATGTGATTCCCATTCCGGCTTATTTATTTGGCATTGGCTATTTATTGTATTCTATTTACGGCATGAAAGCCAAGAACGATAACATCGGTCATACGGCTCATTTTGGAGGTGCTATTGGAGGCTATTTGATTACACTTTTAAAAGAGCCTAGCATGATTATAGATAATACTTTTATGGTGGTTCTTCTTGCTATTCCTATTATAATTCTTTTTATCATGGCTAAATTGGGTAAGTTGTAATTGGCACAAAATTTGAATACAAATAAATAAACTAAATTTTTTAATTATGAAAAAAATTGTATTGATTTTAGGCTTTCTATTAATGACGATGTCCTATGCACAAGAGCTAAAGCAGGTTCCAATGATCAGTGTTTCTGGTGAAGGAAAAGTAAAAGTAACACCAGACCAAGCCGCGATATCTATTTCTATGGAAACTAAAGGAATAAAAGCCGAAGATGTTAAGCGCGAAAATGATAAGAAGATGGATGTTATTTTAAAATTCATCAAAAATTCTGCTATCGCCAAAGAAGATTATCAAACACGGCGTGTTTCCTTAAATCCAAATTATGACTATGAGAAAAAGAAATACAGTTACATTGCAACGCAAACGGTACAGATTTTATTGAAAGATTTATCCAAATACGACGCTTTGATGGAAGGCTTGGTCAACGAAGGAATCAACAGAATTGATAATGTAGAATTCAAATCTTCAAAAATGATTCAATTGCAATCAGATGCTCGAAAATTGGCGATGAAAGACGCCAAAATGAAAGCCGAAGATTATGTTTCGGTTTTAGGACAAAAAGTAGGTAAAGCACTTTTGATCTCTGATACTTCGCAAATTTATCAGCCGCAACCCCGAATGTTTGCGATGAAAGCAATGGCAATGGACGAATCTGCTCCGCGAGAAACGCTAGCAATTGGTGAAATAGAAATAACGGCAACGGTAAGTGCGAGTTTTGTTTTGGATTAAAGAAAAATCCGGTTCGTTTGTAATACAAAAAAGTCCTGATAATTTCAGGACTTTTATTTTTGTGGGGAGAGCAGGATTCGAACCTGCGAAGTTCACACAGCAGATTTACAGTCTGCCCTCGTTGGCCGCTTGAGTATCTCCCCAGTGTGTGTAAAGCTTATGTTTTCGGCTCACAGCGCGTGCAAATATAAAAACTGTTTCCCCTTTTCTAAAGGATATTTACACTTAATTTTGGCATTAAATGCAAAGGGTTGATTTTGAATAGTATAAAAAAATCTCCACTTGGGAGATTTTTTTATACTTTAAAAAGAATACTATTTTGATAATAGTTCGAGTATTTTTGATCGAAGTGCATCACCTCTTAAATCTTTGGCAACCACTTTTCCTGAGGCATCAAGAATAAAAGTGGCAGGGATAGATTGCACTTGATATTGTATTGCAATGGGTTCGTCCCAATATTTTAAATGTGACACCTGCGCCCAAGTTAACTTATCTTTTGCAATAGCTTCTTTCCATTTTTTAGCATCTTTGTCTAAAGAAACGCCTATTATGTTTAAACCTTTAGAATGTAACTCTTTATATAGAGCAACTACGTTTGGATTTTCAGCTCTACAAGGACTGCACCACGAAGCCCAAAAATCGACAATTGTTACTTTTCCTAAACTTTCCTTCAAGGTAATTAGGTTACCATCAGGGTTTGGAGCAGAAAAATCAGACCTTCATTTTGCGCCTACGGGAGCTGCTGTGTTTGGTGTTGCTCCAACTGAAGGCATCGCAGATTCTTTGATTTTTAAAGCTATTGCTTTTCCAGGTTTTGAATTTTTCAAAGATGCGTCAAGGCTAGAGTATAGTTTTTCTACTTTTTTAGCATCAACAGCTGGATCATTCATCATTCCTTGGATTATTAAGGCACTTATAAATGATTTAGGATGCGTTTCTGCGTAAGTAGTGTATTTATTTTTTGTAGTTTCTCCAACACTTTTTTGAATTTCACCAAATTCTCGCATTAATCTATTGATAACAACAGTGTCTTTAGTTTGTTGCGCTGTAGTCATCAACGGAGTATTTTTAGTTTGAAAGTCAACTAAACTCTTTTGAATTTTTTCTAGTTCTTCATTGAATTTAACAAATTCATCATTATTGTAAGTCCCAGAAATTTTAGACTTATTGATGGTGTCTTTGTTTATTTCTATTGCAATATCTCCATTTTCTAAAATAAATGGTATTTTTCCTTGTACTCCTTCGATTTGCAACATGTGAAACGATGGCTCTATCGCTTTTCCTTTTATTTCAAATTTACCATTCGCAACTTTTACCGTATCAACAGCGACTAAACCACCCATGGCATCTTGCGTTTCCATAATGATAGTCTTGCCATTTTCAATTCCTTTTGCCGTTCCTGAAATAGTGTATTTGTCTTTGGTACAAGAAATTAAAAACACCGTAGCAGATAGTAATAAAATTATTTTTTTCATTATGAATTTGTTAATTGTTATAGAAGTGCAAAAATATCTAAATTTATAAAACAACAATGCTTTAGAAACTTAAAATTTTGTTATAATTTTAAAATTTATTTTTGGTCGAAATTTAAACAATTTTCTCGTTAATTTTAGAATATTTGTAAATAAAGTGAATAATTAGCTAAACTCTTTTAATTTTTTTTATTTTATTGACAGAAAACCAAAAAAAAACACCCCTGAAAGGAGTGCTCGCAATATTTAATTCACAAAATCTAGTCTTGATTAATTGTTTTTCTCCAAGTAAAAGAATTAAGTATATGTCTTTTTGCAAATCGAGTTGGCGAATCAGCATTGACCATTTTCACGTAAGTAGCTTTAGGAACGCTAATGTATTCGTATACACTTCCGTTCGAGAAATTGATAATCAATCTTCCTTCAACAAATTTATAATCAGCAATGGTTGAGGTCGTTATCGTTTCAGTGTACTCTGGTAAGTTAGCTTTTGTAGTTTCAGGATTGATACTTACTAGAAAGTGATAGGCTTCAATAATTTTTTTACTGTTTTCTTCGGCTTCTTTCAAACCAGCTTCGTCACCTTGAAATTTATCCGGGTGTGCGTCCTTCATCGCGTTGCGATAAATGGTTTTTAAATCTTTTAAATCTACTGTTTTGTCTACGTTTAGTAGCTTTCGAAATTCAACTATTTTTTTCATAAATATGGTAACTACTTGTCTTTTAATGAGAAACTAATTATATTTAGTTTTAAAATCGACAATTTTTTGCAAAGTTACACTTTTTTTTAACTTTTCAGTTTATGTCAAAAAAAAATCAAAATTCTAGATTGAAATTCGATTTGTATAATTGGTACTACAATCTGTATATGAGACTATTGCTGCGGCTTGTTATTGGCTTTGTCAAAATTTTTTGACTTTTTTGGATATTTGTTGTAGTTGATATCGCTTGGATTTTCAATGACTGATTTAATAGTAATCCAATCACCAAGCTGATGATTTGCCATTGCCATTTTATAGTCTAGTAGATATTCGCCACAAAAAAAATTGTTGTTTTCGTCTTGTTCCATGATGCCGGTATAAATTCCTTTTTTCAACATTTTTTCGTGTGAGGGCTTGGTCATAATTTTTTGATTTTATTAAATGATAGTGGCAAAGTTAATCAAATACTAGTTGTTTACGAAATTCTTCAGTTTCTCATTATCTTTGCGCTATGGGAAAAAATTTTCGACCAAATCCAAACTCTTTCAAAAACACCTTTTGTGTTTTTAAAGAAGTGCTTTCGGAAAAGATTGAAAATTTAAAAATGCAGTACGACAGTAAATCAGGTAGTCAATATTATTATACCGAAAAGGGAATGTATCGAATGTCGAATCATTGGGGAAGATTGGCCAACAGCAAATGGCGCTTGGAACCATTAGAACCGCAAACCGCTTCCAAATTTAAAATAGGATTTGCGGCTTGGGACGCTTTTTATCCGGATAATTCAGAGGATGATTTGTATTATTTAGAAGTGAATTATGATTCCTATACAGTAAAATATCAGCATAAAAACAATCCTAATTACGATCACAAAGCCATTCTCAGAACGACTTTTGAAACAAGAAAGAAGATCAAACAAATCAGAAATTTATTGACGCTGACCTCTTGGGCGAAGTATTTTGAATATGAAGATATTGACGATTTAAGAAAAATAATAGTCGAACAACTCATATACACAAATAAAACATTAGAAGAAATAAAACGAGAACTATAATGGGACGAAATAACGAAAGAAATATTAAAAAACACAACGACAAACTCCACAAAGAGCAAGACAAGGTTAAAGCCGCCAAAGTCCTTCGAAAAGAAAAGTTGAAGTTGATTGTGAAAAAATTTAATGAGGATAAATCATCTGAAAATAACTAATTATGGAAAAAAGTTCATTCGAAGAATTAAAAAAAGGAGTTCAGGAAATTATTGATTTAATTGCCAATAAAGACAATAAATCGGCTAACAATAAACTATTGGAAATTAGTGAAAAATTAGATGATTTTTTAGATCATACTGACGATGACGAAGACCTACGGGAGATAAGTAAATATCAAGTATTGCTCAATCAATTGTTTCAAAAAATAAATCCAGAAAGCGAGTAATTCAGCTGTTTTATTCAATTTATTGGAATGTTTTCAAAAATCTAAAGCCTGCCTGCCGGCAGGCAGGTCTGCAATCCCTCCCTTTTAACGAAAAATTAATATATGTTTGGCGTAGGTTGTTTTTAAAATGATGTAATTTTATAAAATATGAAGAACACCATCAAAAAAGGCTTTTATTTCAAGACATACGAAGCGCCATTTCAGTCTCCGTTTGAAAAACTATTTGCGATTTTCAAGGAATTAATCACGCATACTTCGGGCGACTTTGACGAAGCTATTGATTGGTTGCGGGAATTGGATAAAGAATACAAACTCACTGATTCGGCTTACACCATCGATGATTTTATCGAAGATTTAAAGAAAAAAGGATATATTCGAGAAGAACTCAAAGACGATGGAACCGGAGGAATTGGCATTACTGCAAAAACCGAAAGAGCCATTCGCCAACAGGCGTTAGACAATATTTTTGGTAATTTAAAGCGTTCTGGAATAGGAAATCACAAAACAAAACAAGCTGGAAATGGCGACGAGCATACAGGAGAATTTCGCGAATTTCATTTCGGCGATGGATTGGAACGCATTTCCTTGACCGAAAGTTTACGCAACGCCCAAATCAATAATGGTGTAGCCGATTTTATGCTCACTGAAAATGATCTGGTGGTCGAAGAAACCCAATACAAATCCCAAATGAGCAC
>Ga0209107_10000025_pt1 | contig 87918 bp, 83 predicted proteins | sample LakErihyJuly2011_2_FD_187460 | JGI IMG/M metagenome (GOLD analysis project Ga0209107, IMG submission 187460) | Freshwater microbial communities from dead zone in Lake Erie, Canada - CCB hypolimnion July 2011 (SPAdes) (version 2) | ecosystem: Environmental > Aquatic > Freshwater > Lentic >...
ACTACTTTATAAGAATTGAGTACTACTTTATAAGAATTGAGTACTACTTTATAAGAATTGAGTACTACTTTATAAGAATTGAGTACTACTTTATAAGAATTGAGTACTACTTTATAAGAATTGAGTATTACTTTATAAGAATTAAGTATTACTTTATAAGAATTGAGTATTAAGTTTAACACAGATTTTTCATTTTATAACTTTTAAACCTTAGACTTCCATCTCCCAACTTCCCACTTCCCACTTCCCACTTTCGCTATGGAACAAGATCAAAAACAACTCATCAAACTCGCTCACACTAAAATGCCTTTTGGCAAATACGAAGGTCGGTATCTCATTGAATTGCCCGAGTATTATGTGGTTTGGTACTCAAACAAAGGTTTTCCTAATGGAGAGCTCGGACAGCAGTTGCAATTAGTTTATGAATTAAAACTCAATGGACTAGAGGAGTTAATCCGGAATATTCGAAAACGCTATCCTAAACCTTAAAACGAAAGCTTCGATTTACTTTCTCACCTAAATAGTTTGTTTAGTCGATAACATCAGGATTTTATTTTTAGGTGTTAATTTCTAAATCACGAATGTAATCGCCGTATTCCAAGTAAAACATTTCTAGACGGTGCATTTTCTCTTGGAAGAAATCAAATATGTCATCCCAATGATTTTTATTACTGACGCTTATATTTGTTTTTTCTGCCCAAACTCGGCTGATTGTTTTGCCGTTTTCTAGCACGAAGTTTTTCTCGAATACCAAATCTTTCACAAAATCATCTTCGAGAATGTTTTTTAGGGATTCCAGTTTTTCAAAATAAAGGATTCTTTTATCATCATTTTTGTGTTCAATGTCTATTAATACCTGAGCTTTTTTATTATCAACATAAAACTTAAATGAAAAATCTTTGATTTTGGTGTCATATAAAACCCATTTTCGGGGGTATTTATGCGCAAAATCGATCCAAAATTCTCGTTTCAACCTTTGAGATTCTTCTTTGCTGTACATTTATGGTTTGTTGCTTTTTTTAAATTACACATCGTTTTGGCATTGCTGTTGCCATTGCTGTTGCCATTGAAAAAGATTATATTTACAAAACCTTTTTTGATTGCAAAAATAGACTTTGATTATGGATTTTCAAGAGTTTTTAGAATATGTTCCAAAAATAGCAGAAGCTACACTTCCTGCAAAAGAAGCGCACCGCAAATTGGCACCTTTAGATCGTATTGCCGATATGGAAAAATTGGAACTACAAAGCAAAAATCCCAAAATTGCAGCCGTAATGATGTTGTTTTATCCTAAAAATGATCGAACACATCTCGTTTTAATTGTCCGCAATTCATACGATGGTGTACATTCTGCACAAATTGCATTTCCTGGAGGAAAATTCGAACCAGAAGATAGAACTTATGAAACTACTGCTTTGCGCGAAACTTTTGAAGAAATAGGAATCCATCCCGACAGCATTGAAATTCTCAGGCCATTTACCCGATTATATATTCCGCCAAGTGATTTTTTAGTTTATCCCTTTTTAGGAATATGTAGAGAAGAAGTTTTATTTATTCCAGATTCAAGCGAAGTAGCGGCTGTTATTGAACTACCACTTTCTATATTTTTAGACGAAGAGGTATTGGTAAATGTTCAAATTTCAACATCTTATGCTAATGATATAGTGGTTCCAGCATTTAAAATAGAGGAGCATATCGTTTGGGGCGCAACTGCGATGATGTTGAGTGAGCTGAAAGATGTGCTGAAAGATGTGCTTTAATTTATAAGTTTTCGTAAGTTTGCTGACTTAAATCACACAAAATACATTTTTTCATGCAACTATTTAAGAGAAATCCATTTGGACATATTCTTTTTTTAAAAAGAGGCTTAATTCATATTTTTGCACTTTTAACCCATAAGCGATACCGCGGATTTAATAGTTTACGTATAGAAGGTTCAGAAATTATCAATTCATTACCCGATACAAATGTTCTTTTTATATCCAATCATCAAACTTATTTTGCTGATGTTGTGGCTATGTTTCATGTTTTTAATGCTAGTTTAAGCGGTCGTCAGGATTCTATAAAAAATCTTGGATATATCTGGAAACCCAAAATGAACATTTATTATGTAGCTGCAAAGGAAACAATGCAATCCGGCATATTACCGCGACTTATGGCTTATGTTGGCGCCATTACCGTAGAAAGAACATGGCGAGCAAAAGGTAAAGACGTTACTGAAAAACGCGATGTAAACCCAAACGATACTGAGAATATTAGAATTGCTTTGGATGACGGTTGGGTAATTACTTTTCCTCAAGGCACGACTAAATCGTTCAAACCAGTACGAAAAGGTACAGCACATATCATAAAACAGCACAGACCAATTGTGGTTCCGATTGTTATTGATGGCTTTCGTCGTTCTTTTGACAAAAAAGGTTTGCGAATGAAAAAGAAGGGAATTCTTCAATCCTTTATCATCAAACCGCCATTAGACATTGATTATGAAAATGATACTATCGATCAAATTGTCGAAAAAGTAGAATATGCCATTGAGCAGCATTCCTCCTTTTTGAAAGTAATTCCCGCAGAAGAAATTGAAGCCCAGGAAGAACTTAATAAATTAAGGAAATGGGATTATTAACAAAAAACGGCTAAAAATGCTTTTTTATAAATCTATTTTCTTCAGTTCAGTGTAATTGTCTTTCAGTTTACTGAGAAATCTACCGTATAACAATTTATAAAACAGCCAAAGAAAGCCCATTATAAATAATGCCATTACAATTATAGTTATGTAATTTGATTCTAAAACTATTGTGTTTTTTTCAGGCAGGTTTCTGCCTGCGTTATATCCTACATTATAAGCTTCTATGCAAGTCAGTGCCCCCGTAATTCCACCAATAATTATATTCCAATAAATATAATAAATAACAATTTTTCTGGTTTTTAAAATATGTTCAATAAGTTTTTTCGAAGAATTTAACACTGATATTGTTTTGTAGTTCCGGTAAAAAAAATAAATAAAAACGAAGATCACGACGTAATTAAATTTTTCTAAAATGCCCATAAAGGGATTCGAACGCATAAACTCATCATACGATTGATCATTTATAAAAAATGCAATTCCGTTTAATAGTACAAACTCTAAAAGGCTCACAATCAAAATCCATTTCACAATCGAAGAGGATTTCATCTGCAGCATCTTGTAAATTTCCATCTCTGAAACCTGTTCAAAAGCAGTGTTTTTTTGCCAATTTTTTTTCAATAAATCAAGCTCTTCCATATCCATTAAGGATTTAATATTTTTTTCAATTTTCCTTTTATTCTATTCATTTTTACCCTTGCATTCACCTCACTAATTCCTAAAGTGCCCGATATTTCTGTGTAATCTTTGTCTTCAAGATACATAAAAACTAATGCTTTTTCAATATCATTTAGTTGGTAAATTGCCTGATACATCAACTTTAGCCGTTCTTCCTCCTCATAATTATAATCTTCCTGACTAATAAAAAATTGATAGTTTTCATAATCCACAGTTTTTACCGTTCGGGTACTTTTTCTATACAAAGTTATCGCCGTATTCAATGCGACGCGATACGCCCAAGTCGAAAACTTACTGTCGCCACGAAACTTAGGGAACGCCTTCCATAACTGAATGGTAATTTCCTGAAACAAATCCTTATGCGCATCTTCACCATTCGTATATAACCTACAGATTTTGTGAATTATATTCTGATTGGACTTCAATTGCTGCACAAATAATTGTTCTAAATCGGTACTCATAATTCAGTTAGTGGTCAAAAAATTGATTTTGTTACAAATTATATATTTTTTCAGGAGCACAAACCATCTGCATGGCAACAGACAGTTGTCCCGCTTTGCTCTACAATCCACGCCAGATTGCTTCGTGCCTCGCAATGACAGCGTGGGATTTCCGCTTTAATCGGGGCTATTCTACAACTTTTATTTTTCTAAAGACCTTTTCCTCCGTAGTAGTTCACCATCAAATTCACAAACTTACTATAGCTTTCCATGCCCTCTTTTTGTTGATTCATTTTAAGGAAATTGTCATAAAAAATATGAAATCCTTTATCAATAAAAGTGTCATATTGTCTCCAGAAATCCTCACTTTCCTTATAATTTTTTAAAATTCCGGGATGAACCGTTTTTAATAATTGCTTAAAAACTTTGTGGTCTCGAGCATACCAATTGTCTAAGCAATAGCGCAAAGCAAAACTGTAGCCCGAATATTGAAAGTATAAATTTTCATTTTTCACCGAGGCTAAAAAACCGATAAAGTTGCATTCGCTTTCGCTTGCAAAACCCATTTGGTGCGCCATTTCGTGGCAAGAAGTCGTCGGTGAATTGTACATTGGCATCAAATAATTGACTTGCGCTTCATTGGTAAACGGATTTAAATACCCACCAAAACCCATGTAGGTCAGCGGCAAACTAAAGAGTGACTTCTTGATGCTGGTATTCGTATATTCAAAAAACGGATATTGATTCGAAAGTTTTTTATAGCCATTCAAATTCATCTCGAAAACTTGTTCATTCGAGTACGGAAAATCGACTTTCAAGCTGTCGTTTTTGGTAATCTGGGTTTGAATTTCGTTGGTTTTCGTAATTAGTTGTCGGGTAAACAGTAATAAATCGGCATCAGAATAATCCCTTTCGATTTTCATTTTTTCAAAAAGAGGTTGGCGGTAATAATTCAATGCCCATAATAAATGAAACAGGAAATACACCATCGACAGAACACTTAACACTTTAAGAATTGTGTTTTTCCATTCTTTCTTCCACGATTTTCTGCTATTCCAAATCAGTTTTAGCAGATATACAATCAGAATTCCGTAGATAATATCTCCAACAGAAAATGGAATTTTCCCAAATACTAATCTAGAAATTTTCGAAATAATTACATACAAACCGTTACTGTAAAATCGTTCGACAAACTCGGGATAAAATGCTATTATTTTTAAAAATAGAATTTGAATTAATAGGAATACCGGAAGAATATAGTTGCGTTGCATTAATTCACTTTTGGTTATAAAATTAATCAATATTCAAGAAGTAGTATTTCTTTTTTGTAAATTTGTTTTTCAATAATAGACAGTATGACTCAAATTACTTTAAATATTCCGGACTCTGAATTAAGTTTCTTTATGAAATTGATAGAAAAGTTTAATTACGAAACCGTAATTAATGAATTTTCTATGACAGAAGAGATGAAAAATTTATTGGACGAAAGAAGAGCAACTTCAAAATCCTCCGATTTTATTGCTTGGGACGAAGCAAAAAAGCAATTGCGTTTTAAATCTGAAAAATGAGTTATAAAGTTGTAATTGAACCAAGAGCCATTCTTGATATTCAAGATTCCATTGACTATTATGAATCAAAGCAGAAGGGATTAGGTACTTATTTTTACCAAGTAGTTGAAGCACATTTGGAAACAGTATCTAAAAGCCCGTTTTTTCAAATTAGATACAAAGATTATCATGGTTTTCCCATTAGAAAATTCCCTTATATTGTCCTTTTTTACATCGATGAAAAATTAAAAACCATTTATATAATGTCCGTTTTTAATACCAATTTGAACCCTAAAAAATATCCAAAATAAACACACCATGAGCCAAGAAATAAGAAATCTCGAACCCAAAGCACTTTGGAACAAATTTGCCGATTTGAATGCCGTTCCTCGTCCATCTAAAAAAGAAGAACGGGTGATTGCCTTTATGAAAGAATTCGGAAATTCACTAGGATTAGAAAATTTTGAAGACGAAATCCGGAACGTAATTATTCGCAAACCTGCCACTGCTGGAATGGAAAATCGAAAGCCAATCGTGCTACAAGGCCACTTGGATATGGTGCATCAAAAAAATTCCGATACTGTTTTTGATTTTGACAAACAAGGAATCGATATGTATGTCGATGGCGATTGGGTTCGTGCTCGCGGAACCACGCTTGGCGCCGATAATGGTCTTGGTGTAGCAATGATTATGGCGATTTTAGAATCCAAAACGATTAAGCATCCTGCAATTGAAGCTTTATTTACTATCGATGAAGAAACCGGAATGACTGGTGCTTTGAACCTAAAAGGAGGAATCCTAAAAGGTGAAATTCTCTTGAATATGGATACCGAAGAAGATGATGAAATTGACATTGGATGCGCCGGTGGGATTGATGTTACTGCCACCAGAAGTTACCACGAAGAGGAAACTCCAGAAAATTCTGTTGGTTATACAATTACCGTTAAAGGCTTGAATGGCGGACATTCGGGAATGGATATTCATAAAGGTTTGGGCAATGCCAACAAAATAATGAATCGTTTGATGTTTGACGCTTTCGAGAATTTTGGACTTCAAGTTGCTGAAGTTAATGGTGGAAGTCTGCGCAATGCCATTCCTAGAGAAAGTGTAGCCAAAGTAATCGTTGCCAGAATGTATGATGAAGCGTATGTTTTTGATATGCAAGAAATCATTAACGACATCAAAACGGAATATAAATCCACCGAACCCAACTTGACAATAGAAATTGCAAAATGCGATTTGCCTAAAAAAGTGATGGATTTACGCGTTCAAGAAGGTATTATTCGTTCGATTTATGCCGCTCACAATGGTGTTTACAGAATGTCTGCCGATATGGAAAATTTGGTAGAAACTTCCAATAATATTGCTCGAGTAATTATTAAAGAAGGTGAAATCACTATAGGATGCTTGACTCGTTCTTCAGTGGAGACGTCTAAATTTGATTTGGCGAATGCCTTACGTTCTACTTTTGAATTATGCGGTTGCGAGGTAAATTTAGCGGGTTCTTATCCGGGTTGGACTCCCAATGTGAAATCCGAAATCTTAGATGTTTTGGTCAAAATTTACGAAAAGCAAAACGGCGAAAAGGCTAAAGTGGTAGCTTGTCACGCCGGTTTAGAATGTGGAATTCTAGGAACGAATTATCCTGATATGGATATGATTTCTTTTGGACCAACGATTCACGGTGCTCATTCGCCAGACGAAAGAGCGTCGATAAAATCTTCTCAGAAATTCTGGAAATTTGTATTGGAAATTCTGGAGAATATTCCAGTGAAGAATTAATCAGATTTCAGATAGCAGATTTCAGTACGCAGAAATAGTACAATTATAGATAAATAGTAAAAGCAGTTTAAAAATGAAATAAATCATTCTTAAACTGCTTTTTTCTGCCGCCTGCAATCTTTGACCTGCAATCTGTAAACTAATCCCTTTTAGGATTGTTTTTCTTTTCTCTCTTCTCTTCTTTCTTTTCCTTTGCGGTTTTAAGAGGTTCTTTTTTTGTGGTTTTTTTTGCGTCTTGACTTTTTGCCATGATATTAAATTTTAGCTATTAATTTTTAAATTTTATTAAGTAAATATAATATTTTTTTTTCGAACTCATAGAATTTTGACTTTTTCAGTTATTGATTTTAAAAAAATCCCCAGCTACTTTAATAATTGAGGATTGAATATCATTTTAGCTTGCATGCGATCTGCAATCTGATTTAGTGAACTAAAACCCAAGTTCCATTAGCGATTAAGCTTTCAGCTTTTTTGTATTTCATTTCTTGTGTTTGTCCATTGGCAACATTTTGAATTGTCACGGTATCGTTGCGATTAATTTTTGGTTGATCACGAACGATTGTTTCTGTAACCTGACGCTGTTGCGATTGACTCGCTTCTTTATTGGCACTTTCGCTCGAAACAATTTCGTCTTTACTTTCAGTATAGTTGCCTTTTTGACGAACTTGTTTTGCTTCCTGAATGGCTTGAGTTTGTTGCTGAGGCAAATCGCCTTTAAATAAGAACGAAATTACTTCTTTATTTACACCATTTAACATCGAACTAAACAAGTTGTAGGCTTCGAATTTATAAATAAGCAAAGGATCTTTTTGTTCGTGAACCGCTAATTGAACCGATTGTTTTAACTCGTCCATTTTGCGTAAATGCTTCTTCCAGGCTTCATCTACAATTGCGAGAGTGATGTTTTTTTCAAAATCGGCAACCAATTGATTTCCTTTAGTTTCGTAGGCGCGTTTTAAATCAGTAACTACATTCAATGATTTTATTCCATCAGTAAATGGAATAATGATACGTTCGAATTGATTGTTTTTATCTTCAAATACATTGCTAATTATGGGTAACGCTTCTCTAGCGCTTCGTGCTGTTTTTTCAGCATAAAATTGAGATGCCGTTTTATATACTTTTGCGGTCAACTCAATTTCTGTCAATTTACTGAATTCACTCTCAGTAACGGGAGAAGTTATAGAGAAGTACCGAATTAATTCAAATTCAAAATTCTTGAAATCAGAATTCGCTTTATTATCGTTTACAATTAAATCACAAGTGTCATAAAGCATATTAGCGATATCCAGTTTTAAACGTTCTCCATGCAAAGCATGGCGACGACGTTTGTACACCACCTCACGTTGTGCATTCATAACATCATCATATTCTAGCAAACGCTTTCGAACCCCAAAATTATTTTCTTCTACCTTTTTCTGAGCACGTTCAATAGATTTTGTCATCATCGAATGTTGTATTACTTCGCCTTCTTCTAATCCCATTCTGTCCATTACTTTGGCGACTCTTTCAGAACCAAATAAACGCATTAAGTTGTCTTCCAATGAAACATAAAACTGTGAACTTCCGGGATCTCCTTGACGACCTGCACGACCACGCAATTGTCGATCCACACGACGTGAATCGTGACGTTCTGTCCCGACAATCGCTAATCCTCCTGCGGCTTTCACTTCGGCAGACAATTTAATATCCGTTCCACGACCCGCCATATTGGTAGCGATAGTCACAACACCTGATTTTCCTGCTTCTTCTACAATCTGCGCTTCTTGTTTGTGCATTTTTGCATTCAAGACATTGTGGTTTATGCCGCGCATTTTTAGCATTCGGCTCAATAATTCTGAAATCTCTACCGAAGTTGTTCCAATTAAAACCGGTCTTCCCGCCTTCGATAATTCAGTTACATCGTCGATTACGGCATTAAATTTTTCACGCGTTGTTTTATAAATATAATCTTCCTTGTCTTTTCTAGTCATTGGTTTGTTTGTAGGTATTTCTACAACATCCAATTTATAGATTTGCCATAATTCGCCTGCTTCTGTAACAGCAGTTCCAGTCATACCGGCGAGTTTGCTGTACATTCTGAAATAATTCTGAAGTGTTACCGTTGCAAAAGTTTGAGTTGCATCTTCGATTTTTACGCTTTCCTTAGCTTCAATGGCTTGATGTAATCCGTCAGAATAACGACGGCCATCCATAATACGACCGGTTTGTTCATCGACAATCATAATTTTGTTGTCCATAATCACGTATTCGACATCTTTTTCGAAAAGAGAATAGGCTTTTAGTAATTGAGTCAAAGTGTGAATACGTTCGCTTTTTACACTGAAATCTTGGAATAATTTTTCTTTTTCCTCTGCTTCTTTGTCTTTCTCTAGGTTTTGCTTTTCTATAATTGCTATTTCAGTTCCAATGTCTGGTAAAACAAAGAAATTACTATCGGTATCGCCAGAAAGGAATTTAATTCCGTTATCTGTCAATTCTACCTGATTGTTTTTTTCTTCAATTACAAAATACAACGCTTCATCCACTTTTGGCATTTCGCGATTGTTATCTTGCATGTATTGGTTTTCGGTTTTTTGAAGCAATTGTTTGATTCCTTCTTCACTCAAAAATTTGATTAATGCTTTGTTTTTTGGTAAACTTCGGTGTGCTCTTAATAAAAGAAAACCACCATCTTTAGTATTTCCATCTTTGATTAATTTCTTGGCTTCCGATAAAAATCCGTTGGCCAATTGCCTTTGAAGGCCTACTAAGTTTTCGATTTTCGGTTTCAACTCGTTAAATTCGTGCCGATCTCCTTCGGGAACTGGACCAGAAATTATAAGAGGAGTTCTCGCATCATCAATCAAAACCGAGTCTACTTCATCGACAATGGCATAATTGTGTTTGCGTTGCACTAAATCTTCTGGCGAATGCGCCATATTATCTCTCAAATAATCGAAACCAAATTCGTTATTTGTACCATAAGTAATGTCTGCATTGTACGCTTTTTTTCGTCCTTCAGAATTGGGCTGGTGATTATCAATACAGTCTACAGTCAAACCGTGAAATTCGAAAAGCGGTGCTTTCCAAGTGCTATCTCGTTTTGCCAAGTAATCGTTTACGGTTACCAAATGCACGCCATTTCCAGTCAAAGCATTTAAATAGATTGGTAAGGTTGCTACCAATGTTTTACCTTCTCCAGTTTGCATTTCGGCAATTTTACCTTCGTGCAACACCATACCACCTATCAACTGGACATCATAGTGAATCATATCCCAAGTAATTTGCTTTCCAGCAGCATTCCATGAATTAGACCATATTGAAGTGTTACCATCCAAGGTTATGTAGGTTTTAGCTGCTGAAAGTTCTCTGTCTAGTGCAGTAGCAGTTACTTGTATTTGAGTGTTTTCTTTGAATCGTTTGGCAGTTTCTTTTACTACTGCAAAAGCTTCAGGAAGAATTTCCATTAAGGTTTTTTCTGAAATTTCGTAGGCTTCTTTTTCCAAGGCATCGATAGAAAGATATAAATCTTCGCGTTTGTCTATATCTTCTGTATTTTCAGCTTCTTGTTTTAGGTCAGCTATTTTTGCATCTTTTTGGGTGCGATCTTGTTTTATTTTTTCTTTAAAAAAACTAGTCCTAGCTCTTAACTCATCATTAGACAATACAGCTAAAGTACTTTCGAATGTTTTAATTTTGGCTAAATAAGGTTGTAAAGCTTTGACATCTTTTTCCGACTTATCGCCAACAAAGGCTTTAATAATGTTATTTATGAAACTCATAATATGGTTGTATTTCTAATTGTAAATATGCGTAAATTTAAACAAAAAAAAAGCCTCTTGTGAGACTTTTATCTTGATATTTTGTTTAATATTCATCCTCGTTCCAAAGATAATCTTCGTCAGTTGGATAATCCGGCCAAATTTCTTCCATTGATTCGTATATCTCTCCTTCATCTTCAATAGATTGCAGATTTTCTACAACTTCTAATGGAGCTCCTGCTCTAATAGCGTAGTCGATAAGTTCGTCTTTGTTAGCAGGCCACGGTGCATCACTTAAATAGGATGCTAGTTCTAATGTCCAATACATTTTTAAATCTTTTTAGTTTTGTGCAAAAATAAATTTTTTACTGAAAAATACAAGTAAAAAACGATTTTTTTTTGTTAAAGTTAAGAACGTTTTTTTAGTATACAGTGGTCAGTAAAATAGTGGTCAGTTATGAAACCATAAAATCATTGCTAAAGCCTAAAATATGAACACTTCAAAACTGAATACTGCAAACTATTTTCTGGGTATCCATTTTACCTCAGTAGCCTTCAAATCATACGACAACTTTCGTGCCAAGACAAAAAGATAGTCCGAAAGTCGATTTAAATACTTAATTACGATTGCGGCAACGGGTTCGTTATGGTCTAAATGAACGGCAAGTCGTTCCGCCCTGCGGCAAATGCACCTAGCAATATGACAATGTGACACTGTAGGATGTCCGCCGGGCAAAACAAAATGCGTCATTGGCGGAAGCGCTTCTTCCATAGCATCAATTTCGTTTTCGAGTAATTCGATATCGCTTTCTATAATGCCCAAATTTTGCAAGCGCAATTCTCCGTTTTTCTTCACTTCTTTTTCTGGTGGTGTGGCAAGAATGGCACCAACAGTAAACAATCGATCTTGTATTTCAATCAGGATATTTTTGTAATGTTGATTCATTTCGTGGTCACGAATTAATCCAATGTAGGAATTCAGTTCGTCAACAGTACCGTAACTTTCTATGCGATTGTGGTCTTTTGGAACTCTGGTGCCACCAAAAAGTGATGTTGTTCCGTTGTCTCCTGTTTTTGTATAGACTTTCATTATTTTGAATTAGACATTAAATTGCATTTTAGAGCAAGTGAAAAATTTACTCTGATTAAATGAATAAACAAAGACTGCCTTAATGCAGTCTTTGTTTTCATTAGTTGTTTAGTATCCAAAAAGTTCTTCTAAAGAAATTTTCTTTACCACTCCTAATTTTTTCAGTTCATCCATAGGCACTTTCTTTTCAGAAGCTACAATTGCGTAAGTATATGATTTTCCTGAAAGATTTTGACTGTGAAAATTTTTGAGATCTGTCATGGAAATAGCATCAACATTGCTGTATACTTTTTTTCTTGGATCTTCATTTAGTCCTAATTGTTTAGACGATAAATAATTATAGATAATATTATCTTGGGTAATTCTTTCAGTTTGAATGTCTTTTTTGACTTGAACTTTTGCAAGATCAAGGTTCGCAGCTAGTTCCGGTAATGTGGTTAATAGCTCATTCATTGCAATAGTTGCGTCATTAAACTTATCGGCTTGGCTGCCTACGTATCCTAACATATAGTAATCATCCTCTGGCTTTTGTGGGTTTATGTAGTACCCGTAAGTACTATAAGCAAGTGCTTTACTTTCTCGGATAGTTTGAAATACAACAGAACCCATTCCACCTCCAAAATAATTATTAAAAACGGTCACTAGTGGACTTTTTGTTTCATCGTATCTTTCTGTGTTTCGAATCCAACGGGTTTCGGCTTGAACCATATCATAATCAGTAAACAAAACTTCGTTTTTAGTTTGCTGAATTTGTTTGAATGATTTAGCGACCGGTGTAACTGCAAAACTAGCAGGAACTTTGTGCACTAAACTCAATTTAGCAACTAATGTTTTTAAGGGTGTTGGACCGTAATAAATTATCGTTTGCTCATAATTATTGAGGTTTTTTATGCGATCCATTAGTTCTTGTGATGGCATGGCAGTGATTTCTGCGTCGCTAAGTGTATTGTTAAACTTGTTTTTAGAACCATATATTGCATAACTAGTTAATCCGTTTAGGATTGCCCCTTTATTAGCTTTATTATCTTTTCTTGTTTTGGTAATTCTCGATTTTAAAGCTTTTAGAGCTACCTCGTCAGGCTTGACATTAGCTATAACTTCTTCGTATAATTTTATCGCTTTTTCAAAGTTTTCTTGAAGTCCTTCGATGTTAACAGTTGTATATTCCTCTCCAGTACTAACGCTAAAGTTGCAAGCGATTTTATAAAATGCTTTCGAAATTTGCTCTGCAGTCATCGTATCTGTGCTTAAAAACTGAATGTATTGCGAAGCTATTGATTGTTTTAAATCATTTAATGAGCCAATTTTATAACGGTAGCGTAATCGAAAAATTTCATTGTCCTTATTAGCAACGTACAGCACCTCGGCTTTACCTATTTTCGACTTTTCAATGTCCTTATTGTAGTCCAAAAATACGGGTGTGGAGGCAATGTTCGGCATTGCATTTACTTGTTTCAAGAAATCAGATTGTTTGTCCGCATTAGTTTCTACAGGAGTAATTTGTGGTTTTTCAATTTTAACTTTATTTTGATTGTCACCTTTTCGTTTGTAGATGACTACATAGTTGTCTCCTAAGTATTTATTGGCAAAAGCTACAATATCTTCTTTTTTAATTTTTGACAAATCATTTACATAGGCTACTTGGTCTCTCCAGTCTAGTTCAGAGGTAAATGCATCCATTAAAGTACTGGCACGATCTCCATATTTTTCTGTTTCGTAAATTTCATTTTTTTTGATATTGTTGATAATCGAAGGAATTAAATCATCATCAAAATTTCCTTTTTTTAAGTTGTCAATCTCAGCCAATACTAATGCTTTGGCATCTTCTAACGATTGCCCAGTCGTTGGCGCAGCCGATAGGTACAAAATGCCGTAGTCAATCAAGCTGTAATTGAAAGCACTTGCACGTAACATTTTTTGTTTTTTTACCAAGTTTAAATCGAGTAAACCAGCTCTTCCATTGGTTAAAACCTGTCCTACTAAGTTGGCCAAAAGAATGTCTTTGTCTTTGTTTCCGGGTAATCTAAATCCAATGGTTAAGTTTTCAGCGTCTGGACCAGTAACTTCTTTAATTATTGGAGTGGTGATAGGTGCTTCCGCTGTGAAAGTGTATTTATCAATCGGTTTTGGTTGCATATAGGCGAAAGCTTTGTCTATTTTTGCAATTAGTTCATCGGGATTGAAATCTCCCGATAGTATTACTCCCATATTATTAGGTACATAGTATTTATTGAAATACTTTCTGATTTCAACTAGGGAAGGATTTTTTAAATCTTCTACCGTACCAATTGTAGTTTGAAGTCCGTAATTGTGGTTTTGGAACAAATTGGCAAACAAAGTTTCCGAAACTTTACGACCATCATTGTCTAGTGTTCTATTTTTTTCCTCATAAACAGCCTCTAATTCGGTATGAAAAATTCGTAAAATAGGATTTCTAAAACGTTCCGCTTGTACCGCTAAATATTTGTCAATTGCGCTGCTTGGTACATCATCGGTATAAACCGTTTGCTCAAAAGAAGTGAAAGCATTAGTTCCTTGTGCTCCCATACCAGATAATAATTTATCGTATTCATTGGCGATAGAATATTTACTAGCTATACCAGACACTTCATCTATTTTTTTATAAATAGCTTTTCGTTCTGTGCTGTCTTTGGATTTGTTGTACTGCTCATATAGCCCATCAATTTTTTCCAATTCAACACTTTCCTTAGACCAGTCTAAAGTTCCATATTTATCGGTTCCTTTAAATAGCATATGTTCTAAGTAATGCGCTAATCCAGTATTAGTGGCTGGATCTGTTTTGCTTCCAGCTTTAACAGCAATGTAGGCTTGAATTCTAGGGTCTTTTTTTGTTGCACTTAATATTACGGTCAATCCGTTTTTTAGCGTGTAAAAGCGTGCTTTTGTGGGGTCATTTGTTACATATTTATACGAATAGCCATTCGATTTAGCGACTTTCCATTCGAATTTTTCTTGGGCCAGGCCTTTTGCAATTACAAATAAGACGGCAATACTGAGGAATAATTTTTTTCTCATTTTAATTAATTTTTAGATTATTGGTTAGGATTTATTTACTCGTATCGCTTTCAATCATTCCATCTCGCAGACGGATTATTCTTTTGGCGTGAGCTGCAATTTCTTCTTCGTGGGTTACTACGATAATGGTATTGCCATTTTTGTGTATTTCTTCTAAAAGAATCATGATTTCTTCGGAGGTTTTGCTGTCCAAATTTCCTGTGGGTTCATCTGCAAGAATAATGGAAGGTTTGTTGACTAAAGCTCTGGCAATGGCGACTCTTTGTCTTTGTCCTCCCGAGAGTTGGTTGGGTTGGTGATCCATTCGATCACTTAAATTGACCTGTTTTAATACTTCGGTTGCTCGCTCTTTTCTTTCGGTTTTTGAATATCCAGCATAAATCATGGGCAGCGCCACATTGTCAAGCGCCGTTGTTCGTGGCAAAAGGTTGAAGGTTTGAAAAACGAATCCTATTTCTTTATTGCGAATATCGGCAAGTTCATCATCGTGCATTTGGCTGACATCTTTTCCGTTGAGGATATAAGTTCCCGACGTAGGCGTGTCCAAACATCCTAAAAGGTTCATTAATGTGGACTTTCCAGAACCCGAAGGGCCCATTAATGCCACATATTCGCCCTTATTTATTTCTAAATCGATACCTTTAAGCACATAAACGATTTCGCTTCCGAGAACAAAATCCCGTTTGATATTAGTTATTTTTATTAGTGGCTTCATTCCCGATGTATTGTTTTTGTTTAAAGATTTTAAAAGTACGAAATGTAAGTGTTTGATTTCAATATTTTGTTACAATTTTCAATCACAATTTATCAGTGCTTTCAAACCCGAATCACAAAATGTTCTTTTGCTTGTTCTCGCCTAAAGAAAACGATTCCCCATTGAAAAGTGTCAATAGTTACAGTAACTTTTGGATGTTTTTTTATAATTTGCCAAGCTTCTTCCATTTCAGCAGACCAATGAATATCATCAAAAATCCATACCGATTCATTTGTAATTGTAGGTACTAAAAGTTCGAAATACTGTAAAGTAGCGGTTTTTGAATGATTGCCGTCGAAGAAAATCAGTTGGCAGTTTTCAGTTTTTAGTTTGCAGTTGTTCAAATAGTCATTAAATTCAGATGTGATACATTCGACAGTATTGAATTTGAATAAATGCAATTGTTTTTTTGCGATTGCCATTGTATTTGGGCATCCTTCTATTGTTCTAATAGATGCATTTTTAGCTCCTAAGGCTAGGGCAACAGTGGCTAATCCTAATGAGGTGCCAAGTTCTAAAATGGTCGAAGGCTGAAAATAATTTGTAATTCGATACAATAATTCGGCACGTTTTTGACTAATTCCTGCCGTTTTTGCAATTTTTGAAATGGGTCTTATATTGGATTTAAAAACTTTGGAACCCGCACCAAAATCAGTGACTTCAATGGTATTTGTATTTTTTAAAAGGGAGTTTTGATAGTTTTTTAAAACTTGGTATTGTTTCCCCTGTTCACTTCCGCTAGGGTCAAGTTTTGATTTTTTGTCATAAAAACATTTGGTAACCAAATCAAAAACGAATGGCGAATGGACACCGTGCTCGTTCTTCGATTGCCAAAGGAATTTCAGATAAGATTTTATTTGGAAAAACATAAAGAGTACAAAATGAATGCGAAGATACAAAGCCATTTTGCAAATAGAGAATTTTATCGCTAAAAACACTAAGTAGTGAGCCAAAGATAAGTATCGAATTCCTTTATTTGTCTTGTTCCAAATTAGACTTACACTTTGCGGAGCGGGGATTCTTTAGCTTTTATCATCATTTGTTATCATTTTCTTCAAAAGGGTAATTTGACCTAAATGATAATAACAATGTTCAATCATCCCATCAATATTGCGATGATACGTGCCATATTTTTCTTCAACAAAAGGCTCATTTAATTTATTTTCTGGAAGTTGCTCGACAAAATTGGCGAATTTTTCGGCATCATTCCATAATGTATTCAAGATGTATTCCCAATTCTTTTGAGATGCTATAGGCGAAAAGTCAAAACTATATTTATCTCTAATATCTAATGTTCCACCTTCAAAAACATTATTTATTCCCGCTATATAATAATGAATATGTTGTGCTAAAACGCCAATTGTATTTAAGTTTCCAATTTTATAATTTGCTAATTTAAGACTGACATCAGTTAACTGATCTTTAAAATTTGTATGAGCAATCCAAGTGCCATTTAGCATTACTTCTCTAAATCGATTTGCAATTGTACTATTTGTTTTCATAGCAATAAATTGATAGTATGTTTTTTTTCTTCTGTCTGTTGCAATTACTCGCTATCCCTCAAGTTTTGCACTCAATTCAAACCATCGTTCTTCGCGATTTTCCATTTTATTAATTATGTTTTCGAGTTCTTTGGCCTTTTTCTCAATATCGGCATCGGCAATTTTTCCTTCTGAGAAAAGTAGCTCTATTTTGAGTTTTTCAATTTCTAAATCCTTGATTTCTCGTTCTATTTTCTGATACTCTTTTTGTTCGTTGAACGTCAGGTTTCCTGCTGGATTGTTTTGTTTCCAGTCTTTTTTATCAGATTTGTTTCCCTCTTTTTGTGCAATATCGGCACTGTCTTCATAAGCTCTAAAATCAGAATAGTTTCCGGGGAACGTTTCAATCTCGCCTTGACCTCTAAAAATAAACAGTTGATCGACAATTTTGTCCATAAAATAGCGGTCGTGAGAAACTACAAGCAAACAGCCTGGGTAATCCAAAAGAAAACTTTCTAAGACATTTAAAGTGACAATATCCAAATCATTGGTAGGCTCATCCAGAATCAGGAAGTTCGGATTTTGAATTAAAACCGTACATAAATACAAACGTTTCAACTCGCCACCACTCAGTTTTTCGACATAATCGTATTGCTTTTTAGCGTCAAAAAGAAAACGCTCCAGTAATTGCGAAGCTGAAATCAATCTTCCTTTCGTTAACGGAATAAATTCTCCGTATTCCTTGATAACATCTATCACACGTTGGCCTGGTTTTGGATTGATGCCGCTTTGGGTGTAATAACCAATTTTGATGGTTTCGCCTACTACCACTTTTCCAGAATCTAAAGGCAAAGTGCCCGTTAATAAATTTAAGAAAGTCGATTTTCCAGTTCCGTTTTTACCAATGATTCCAATGCGTTCGCCCCGTTGAAAATCGAAACTGAAATTATCCAAAATCACATGATCCTTGAATTTTTTAGAAATCTTGTGAAGTTCGATAATCTTACTTCCCATTCGTTCCATATTAATCTCTAATTCGACCTTGTTTTCGCGACGGCGACTTTGTGCTTTTTCTTTAATGTCGTAAAAATCATCCTGACGCGATTTCGATTTGGTTGTTCGCGCTTTGGGCTGCCGGCGCATCCATTCTAATTCTTTGACGAATAAGTTTTGGGCTTTGTCTACACTCGAATTTTCAGAGGCGATGCGCTCTTCTTTTTTCTCTAAATAATAAGAATAGTTTCCTTTGTATTGGTAAATTTTTCCATTGTCTAATTCTATGATTTCATTGCAAACACGTTCCAAAAAGAAACGGTCGTGAGTTACCATAAACAGCGTAATATTTTCTTTGGCAAAATAACTTTCGAGCCATTCAATCATTTCTAAATCCAAGTGATTCGTTGGCTCATCTAGGATTAATAAGTCGGGACGATTAATTAAGATGATGGCAAGAGACAGCCTTTTTTTCTGTCCACCCGAAAGATTTTTTACTTTGAGTTTGAAATCTTCCAACTTCAATTTGAATAATATTTGCTTGAATTGCGTTTCAAAATCCCAAGCATTGTGTTGGTCCATTCCGTCAAAAGCTTTTTGGTAGGCTTCTTCATCTTCAGGGTTTTCCAATGCTTTTTCATAGGCTTCAATCACCTTTAAACTTTCGTTATCCGAAGCGAAAATGCTTTCTTCTATCGTTAATTCGTCTTGCAATTTATTGTCTTGCGACAAGAATGCCATTCGGATGCTTTTTCGGATGACTACTTGCCCAGTATCAGGTTCGTCAAAACCGTTGATGATGTTCATGATAGTGGTTTTTCCGGAACCGTTTTTGGCTATAAAAGCAATTTTTTGGTCTTTGTTGATTCCAAAAGAAATGTCTTTAAAAAGAACGCGCTCTCCAAAAGATTTTGATATATTTTCTACTGATAAGTAATTCACTTTTAATTATGAGTTATGTGTTAAGAGTTATGTGTTAAGAGTTATGTGTTCCATTTAAAACATAACTTTTTTGCAAAAGTAAGCTATTATGTCACTAAAAGCGAATTGTTTATTTTGAAACGGGAATTAAAGGTGAAAAAATGGAGATTAATTTTTTGAACCATTTAAGGCAATTAAGTACATATAAGAAGGAACTTTTTAAACCAAAACTTAAACGACCTTAAATTCCTTATATGGTTAACTTTTTTTAGAACTAATTTTTCAAATACAAGTCCAAATCTATCAAATGTATTTGTTGCGGATTATTGATAATTGGTTTTTTTATAAACGATTCATTGGTAATAAAAAATTTCTTACCGTTAAGAGTAGTAATTCCTTCTATTTGATGGTAAGTTAGCGAAAAATTAATTTTACGTTGATTCGCTGTAGCAAAATCGAAATTTTTTAAATCATAAATCAAGTATAAAAAGGTTGTAAACATTTTGGTATAGCCACAAAGTACAATTTCATTATTAGGAGTTACTGTGGCTCCAGTTACTAATCCTTCTACATCCAGCGTTTCTTTTAATTTGGCGATATAGTTTCCAGGCGTTTTTGGTAAAGAATAAACACTCGTTTTGTTTTCACTCCATTGTTTTGTAAACAAGTAAATACTGTCTTGGGAAACGATGAAAGCTTCGCAATCAAAATTGGTTGTTTTTTTTTGAATGGTAAAATCTGTTTGGTTGGAATATGAAAATGAAATGGTGTCAATAACTGGTTTATTTTGTAAGAACGATTTTTTTTCAATTCTTAGAATGTGCAAATCGGTTCGATTGCCTCTATAATTATTTCCAAAATCACCAACATAAAGGTAACTGCTATCTTGCGAAATTTCCTCCCAATCGGTATTGACTACATCTTCAAGTTTGATTTTCTTTTTGATTTTGCCGTTCAAATCTAAGCCATAAATGTTGGTATCGTGATCGTCGTTATGCGTCCACAATAAATTGTCGAAAGCGATCAAACCTGAGGTTTCTATTAAAGAATCACTTAATTTTTGAGTTGATTCAGGTTTGATTTTGGCAAAAGCATACGAGCAACTTCCATTATTGACTGTCGCATTTGGATTGAAATTTTCCGCAAGCGAATCTGTACAGCCAGAAATTTGACTGTATATCGCGCTTCCGTAAAGTAAAAAAAGTAGAATAAAATTTTTCATAGGTTCAAAAGTAAGTTTTTAAAATCAAAGTTACTATAACCTACTTTTTACTACTTGTAAATCATTTTTTTTTGAAATATTGAAACCAAAAAACTGACACTTTAAAAATTATTGCTACATTGTACTAAATTTTAGGGTATTCTTAAAATTAGTAGTACAATTTTAGCAAAACAACACGAATATGTATCATTCAAGAATAGCAGGATTAGGACATTATGTTCCTGAAAACGTGGTTACTAATGACGATTTATCCAAAGTAATGGATACAAATGATGCCTGGATTCAGGAACGAACCGGAATTCAAGAACGCCGCCATATTATTCCAGGTCAGGACACGACCACATCAATGGGTGTGAAAGCAGCAAGAATTGCCATTGAGCGTTCCGGTGTCGCCATTTCAGATATTGACTTTGTTGTTTTTGCAACTTTGAGCCCAGATTACTATTTTCCTGGTCCTGGGGTTTTAGTGCAAAGAGATTTAGGAATGAAAACAGTGGGCGCGCTAGATGTTAGAAATCAATGTTCGGGTTTTATCTACGCCATTTCAGTTGCTGACCAATATATTAAAACAGGAATGTATAAAAATGTTTTGGTTATTGGATCTGAAGTACACTCTACGGGCTTGGATATGTCAGATCGGGGACGAAGTGTTTCGGTGATTTTTGGTGATGGAGCCGGAGCTGCTGTTTTGAGTAGGGAAGTAGATTTATCAAAAGGTATTTTATCAACCCATTTGCATTCAGAAGGGCAACACGCCGAAGAATTAATTGTAAAAGCTCCGGGAATGGGCGGTCGCTGGATTACTGATATTATTGCAGAAAACAACCCTGATGACGAAAGTTATTTCCCTTATATGAACGGTCAATTTGTATTTAAAAATGCGGTGGTTCGTTTTGCCGAAGTAATCAACGAAGGTTTAGAGGCCAATAATTTGCAGGTTTCAGATATTGATATGTTGATTCCACATCAGGCGAATTTAAGAATATCGCAATTTATCCAAAAGAAATTTGATTTGACTGATGATCAGGTTTTTAATAATATTCAAAAATATGGCAACACGACTGCAGCTTCTGTGCCTATCGCTTTGACCGAAGCTTGGGAGCAAGGGAAAATTAAATCTGGTGATTTAGTTGTTTTGGCAGCATTTGGTAGCGGATTTACTTGGGCAAGTGCAGTTATACGTTGGTAATAATTTTAGATTTTTATTTAACGATTTTTGATCGCAGAAATGTGCAATCAAAAATCGTTAAATAAAAATCAGAAATCATTATCGTTTCAGCGAAAAATGAGATTTAAAAATTTTTGACTCCCCTTTTTCAATATATTGTACCGTAAACCAATAATCAGAACTAGGAAGAGGGTGACCATTAAATTCTCCATTCCAACCTTCACTTGACGGACTAATCTGTTTGATCAACTTTCCATATCGATCAAAAATATAAATCGGAATATTTGGGTTTGTTAATGCTAAATGTTTGATATTCCAAGTTTCATTATATCCATCCCCATTCGGCGTGAAAAATTTAGGATAATTGATTATTTCGGCAGTAATTGGCGCAGGATCACAGCGACCATTTTTATCCCTAACTGTAATGGTGCGTAGTCCTGGCAAAACATTATTAAAGGTATTATTATCCTGAAAAGCACTGTCCTCTATTTGGAATTCATAACTTCCGGAACCCGTACCCAAAACATTGACTGTAATAAACGTTGGATATTCGAATGCATCGCTGTAAATAATCTCTAAATAAGGGGCGTATTTGATCACTTTAGTTGAGGCAGTTTTTGCGCAGGAAGTTATGATATTTGTGGCAGTTACGACATAATTACCAACTTGTGCCGTTGTAATTGAGGGTGTATTTCCTCCAATAGGAGCTCCGTCGAGCGTCCATTCAAAAAGATAATTGGCGCCAGATATTCCTGAATCTAGAGTAGTTGGATTTAATAAAGTGCCAGTTGCGTAGTCTTCACAAATAAAATATTCAGGCAGTAACGCTGGCTCTGGAAAAAGATGTATAATCAAACGTAATTCGACCACATCAAAGCAGGCAACTGCCGAAGTATTGTTTGCGACTCTAATCCAAACGCTATCCGTAAAAGCAGTGTCGTTTTGATACTTTGCTGGATTTGGGATTGGAATCGCATTGATGTCATTGGCGTCTGCTGAAGAAGTATAGAAAGTCAGTGTAAAATTGGCGTCAGGAGTTTGTCCGTTCAAGACTTGGTTTCTAATGGATAAATTGGTTAAATCAAATTCAAAAAAGCCATCGTTTGCCGCAAATGAGTCGCAAACTACCAATGGATTCGCAGCATTTGCAACAGGTTTAGGAGTGATGATAATGCTAAATGGATTTTCATCACTACAATTTAATCTATTACCAGTTTCATAATAAATATAATACATTGGTAAAACAGTGGCATTCGTTACCGTTGTTCCAGGTGGAATTATATTTCCTCCACCTGAAGGTCCGTCAGGCGCATCATAATAAAAATTATTTGGCGTTGCCAGTATTGGAAATGTAAAACTATCGCAATACGATAATTGGGAGGGAATTGGATCTGCTGTGACGCCATTAATCGAGATATCAAAAAAGTTTTCGCTAAAACAAGTTGGGTCACTAGGATTTGCTGCAAAAATATACAATCTGTTACTTTGACTTATCAAAGTACCTACTGCTATTGGGTTTACGCCGTTTGGATCGTCATAGTATTGTCCGTTATTTAGTGGACTTAAAACGTAAGAGTTGCATTGTTCTACATTTGATCTCGAATCGATTTTAGGTTTATTGGTGACCGTTATTAACCAAGGTTTTTCATTATAACAGCCAATAAGGGTTGTAGATGGTTTATAAATGTAAAGCGTCGTGGTGCTCGTTAGGGTTGTAGTATTTGGTGTTAATTTTACATTTCCTGGGGTTGCTGGTCCGCCGGGCATTGTGTAATAATCTCCTCCATCAACATTAGGTTCCAGTAAGAATTTTTCACATCTAGTAACGCTTGTAGGTATTGTTAGAAATGGTGCATTTATGGTTACAGTAAAAATATCAGTTGTACAACTTGCTCCCGCTATGTAAGTATATATAGTTGTTGTGGTCAAAATTAGCCCCGGTTGAATGCGATTTCCACCACCGTTTGGAGCATCACGATATTCGCCAACTGGAGCCGGCAGCAAATTAAAGGAACGACATTCGTTTTTATCAGTCAACCCAAAAGTACCAATATAAACAGTAAATATTCGATCAGGTGTTCTACATCCTCTATTTGTAGCAAAAACATGGAGTGTTGTAGTACTTGTAATAGGCGAAACTGCAGGTGTATATATTCTTGATCGGCTATCGAAAGTATAATAATTTCCTACAGCTAATGGTGGAAGATTATAGGAAGTACATTCAAAAACATTTTCGATTGGAGCGATTGTTGGCGTGAAGTCTATTGTTACATTAAATTGATTTTCGAGAATACAAGGATTTGTAAGATCAGTTGACGAAAAATAAGTATAAATTGTAATTGTTCCAATTGTTGATATGGTTGATCCGGCAGTCACCTCTGTTCCTCCGCCACTTGGTCCACCAGGTAATGTAAAATAACGAAGCCCAAAAGGTGTTACAGGCAATCTATATTGATCACACCTTGTTAAATCTAGTGGGTCAACATCCAGAGGATCGACGATTATCACCAGGAAACTACTTTCACTAGCACAACTAGGTATGCCAGAGGTCGTACTATGAATATAAATGCTTTGGTCAGTTGTAATAACATCACCAACATTTAAAAGCGGTAAACCCTTATTTGGTCCCGAATAATAGTTCCCTGGATTTATCAGTGGAGGCAAAGTATAGCTTACGCAAACATATTGGTTTGTTCTTTGGTCTACAACAGGTCTGGGTATTACCACTAGTTTAAAATCAGTAATGGCAAAACAGGTTGGATCTGTACTGGTTTGAATTCTGACAAATATTGTTGCATCTCCGGAGGTAAAAGGAACAGAAGAATTGATGGGATTTGTTCCAGCATTTGCATCATTACTAAGCAAATAATACGAAACATCATATATCGTTGATAGTTGTCCTCCCAAAATAGTAGCAGTTTGAGCACTAATATTAAAATTGGCAGTATTACTGCCTTGTGCAGTTTCACACAAAGCAATATCGCTTAGTTTATTAGCAACTGGAGGCGGTGTAAGTCTTAACTGAAATGATTTTATTATAAAACAATTTGAATTGATGTCTTTTATTCTAATCCAAATGGTTATTGGTAAACTCGCCTCTAAAACGTCGTAACTGTTAGGCAATTCATTAATATTCGCGGTAGCATTTGGCAAAGAGTTGTAATAGCTCACTTGAGTTCCCGTTACGGTTACAATTGGCGTGTTAAATGACAAATCAAAAGTATAATTTGCTAGTCCAGCATTGCATTTAAATAAATCTACAGGTTCAGGAGTTACTATTGGGTTATAAAATTCAACGGTAATAAAATCAGTAGTTACTCGGCAAGAAGAGGCAATAATAGTATAAGTTAGTCCATACACTCCCGGTTGCGTCACTGGTAAATTCGGAGTATTTCCTCCGGTAGGATCGCCGTTGTGTGTCCACTCAAAAGAATATACTAATGGATTTAATCCAGATGAAAGTAAGTGATTTCCCTTGTCGCAGATTGCGGTATTATTTGCGATGGTCAAATCAGGTCCTAAAACGTCTTGTCCAACATTAAAACTATTGGCACCTAAAAATATCGCCGAATCCGATTTACTGTCTTTTCTATCTGCAATTACTAATTTTATGTGATAGGTTGTATTAGGAATTAAACTGTTAGTCGCAGCATTCATCGTGACGGTTTGACCGTTAAAATTCGTAGCGGAATTAATAGCATTAGAACCACCGTTAAAAGCACCAAAATAGCTCGGATTGGCAGATGGACAAGAGGAATTATATACGTTGTCTCTAATTGTGGTTACAGATACTGGACTTGCACTGCCAGGAACAACGGCAAGATTTGTAGTAACTCCAGTTGCAGTATTGGTCAGCAAAAAAGCAAAAGCATCTGAGAACTGACATTGAAAATTACCATATTCTTCGGAAGCAAAAATAAAACTAAAATCAAAATTTGGTGAAAATGGCACAAAATCAAATTCTAAAACGCTCGCATTTTTAGAGTTCATTATAATTCCTGAAGCTAAAAGTGTTGCTTCTAGGTTTCTATCCCCATCCCAACTATCTATACCATCATTTAAATCAGTGGTGTTTGGGCCTGGTGCATTTGCAACATTTCCGGTACTCAAAATTACGCCACTCGAGAGCGGAAAATTAGGATTTGTATTTTCAAAATAACCAATTCCGTTTGATGAACCAACCTTTGTTCCAGTGCTCCAGCTGATATTGCGTATTGGAACGCAGGATTTTTTTACTAAAACATCCTTTACTAATTGATCAACGCTATAAGTACTCGTATCAACAGTTATTGCTTGAGAATAACAACCTACCCAAAACAGCGATATCAGTATGATAAAAGTTTTTTTCATAGTGTGAAGCCTTTTGGGCAAAAATAAAACAAAACTGATAAGAATTATAATTTAAGCTGTGGAATATATTAAAATCTTTAATTATTTTTTAGTATAAAAAATTAAAGCCAACACACGCTTACAACATGTCTAAATATCTTTTGGTTTTAAGGGCTTCAGTATACTATTATTTAAAAAAAAGAATTTAATTTTAATCAGTATTAAATCTAAATAAAGTAAATAAATCAAGTATTTAAATAAATTATCTCGTTTCCTAATTTATTAAATTGCTACATTATAACTATATTTGCACCCTTAAAATCAGTACACAATGACGCTATCACAAATTCTCACGCCTTCTATTGAAAAAGCAGTCCATACACTATTTGATGTGACTATCGATAAAGTGGAATTCCAATCCACGCGCAAGGAATTTGAGGGTGATATTACGATGGTAATCTTCCCTTTGTTGAAAATTATCAAGAGCAGCCCCATAGAACTGGGCAATAAAATCGGGAATTATCTCGTCGAAAATGTGTCTGAAGTGCGCAGTTTTAATGTAGTTTCTGGTTTCTTAAACATCGTTATTTCTGATGCATATTATTTGAATTTTTTCAACAAAATTAGAAATAATGCAAAATTTGGTTTTGTAACTCCAAGTTTTGAAGCTAAAGCTGTCATGGTCGAATATTCCTCACCAAACACCAATAAACCGCTGCATTTAGGTCACGTGAGAAATATTCTATTGGGTTATTCCGTTGCCGAAATCATTAAAGCTTCCGGTAAAAAAGTATATAAAACCCAAATCATCAATGATCGCGGAATCCATATTTGTAAATCGATGTTGGCTTGGAAAAAATTTGGTAATTTGCAAACTCCAGAATCTACAGGATTAAAAGGCGATAAACTAGTTGGGAATTATTATGTAACTTTTGATAAAGTTTATAAAGAAGAAATTACGCAGTTGATTGCCCAAGGAAAAACGGAAGACGAAGCTAAAAAACAAGCCCCAATTATTCTCGAAGCACAGGAAATGCTATTGAAATGGGAAGCTGGAGATGCTGAGGTAATGGCACTTTGGCGAACAATGAACCAATGGGTTTATGATGGTTTTGCAACAACATATAAAAATTTAGGTGTCGATTTCGATAAATATTACTACGAAAGCGATACGTATTTATTAGGAAAAGATGTGGTTCAAATTGGTTTAGATAGTGGTGTTTTCGAAAAAGACCCTGATGGTTCGGTATGGATTGATTTGACTGATGAAGGTTTAGATAGAAAAATTGTGTTGCGTTCCGATGGAACTGCGGTTTATATGACCCAAGATATTGGAACCGCTATTCAACGTGTAAAGGATTTTCCCGATGTTGATGGAATGGTCTATACTGTTGGTAATGAACAAGACTATCATTTTAAAGTGTTATTTTTGATCCTGAAAAAACTAGGTTTTCATTGGTCAAAAAATCTTTTTCATTTGTCCTACGGAATGGTCGATTTACCTTCTGGAAAAATGAAATCCAGAGAAGGAACCGTTGTCGATGCTGATGATTTGATGCAGGAAATGACGGATACTGCCCAAAAAATTGCCGAAGATCTAGGAAAATTAGACAGTTATTCCGCCGAAGAAAAAGCGCAATTATACACAACTATTGGTCTCGGAGCTTTAAAATATTATATTTTGAAGGTAGATCCAAAAAAACGAATTCTTTTTGATCCTGCTGAATCCGTTGATTTTGCAGGAAATACGGGCTCCTTTATTCAATATACGTATGCAAGAATCCAGTCGATTATTCGCAAAGCCAACTTTGATTTTTCGAATAATTCAGGAATTAGTTCCCTTCACTCAAAGGAAAAAGAACTAGTCAAACAACTAGAATTATTTCCAGAAGTGATTCAAAACGCAGCCCAAAATCGAAGTCCTGCTTTGGTTGCTAATTATACCTATGATTTGGTTCGAGAATACAACTCGTTTTACCAAGCCGTATCTATTTTGGGAGAGGAAGATTTGAATAAAAAGATATTCCGTGTGCAACTTTCTAAAAAAGTGGCTGCTACAATAGCATTAGCCTTTCAATTATTGGGTATTGATGTTCCTGCAAGAATGTAGGAATAGAATAAATTTTCCAACAAAGGATTAAATGCAAATTTTACCTAAAAATCCTAAGTTGCAGATTCAAAGATTAATTATAATAAATCTGTGAATCTGTGGCTGAATACGTGCCCTATAAATGGGTTACATTTTAGTCTGCGAAATACTGACTATGGACTTTATTCAGCGGTTTAGTTCTTTTTCTTATCGGCCTTCATATTCAAAAATTCGACTAAAAGTGAGAACGAAATCGCAAAATATAAATAGCCTTTTCCTACTGGAGTTACGTGGTTGCCAAAGATTAATGCATTTGATAAATGCGCACTTTCGGTAATAAGCATAAACCCTATCAAGATTAAAAATGATAGTCCCAATATTTGAATGGAAGGATGTCTGTTTACAAAAGCACCCACAGGAACTGCAAACTGCATCATAATTAGTACAGAAATAACTACTGCTGTTACCATGATATAAAGGGCACCTTCAACTCCGTTCGTCATTCCAACGGCAGTTAAAATACTATCGAAAGAGAAAACTATGTCAATCATAATGATTTGTAAAAGAACACCTTGAAAAGATTTTGAGGCATTTTTTGTGATTTCTTTTTCTCCTTCACCTTTTTCTTCCACTTTTTCGCGAATTTCAGTCGTGCTTTTATAAATCAAAAATAAACCTCCTAGCAATAAAATCAGGCTTTGCCCTGTAACGCCAGCGGAAAACCAACTAAAGTCAATATAAAACCAAGGTTTCTTCATCTGAATTAAAAAACTAATACCAAACAGAAGTGCAATTCTCATAAACATTGCCAGAAACATACCCAGTTTCGTAGCTTTTTTTCTTTTGTCGGGGGGTAATTTACCGGTTACAATCGATATGAAAATTATGTTGTCTATTCCTAGTATAATTTCCAGAAAGGTCAAGGTAATAAGTGCAATCCAAGCGTCTGGATTTAAAAATACTTCCATTTTGTTGCGTTATTAATTATGAGTTGTAAGTTGTACGTTATTAGATATAAGTTTTCTGAAAAATTTCATTTCCCAGCTTCCAACTCCAGTCTCCCAGCTACCATCTTCAATCTTGCAGCTTCTCAACAGTTCCGCGTTGTTTTTCGTCGCTACCCACAATTCCGAATTCAAAGGTATACGAATTCTTCGAAGTTGTCAAAATTTTCATATTAATCGCTTTTTTTTCCGTTCTATTTTTCGGATGAATTTTTTGCAAAATATATTCGCAATCATTTACCCATCGAATACTCGCCGTATCGGTTTTACCTTCAAAAGTTTCGATTTCAATGTTGTCTTTACGTTCAAAAACAGTAGTTTTTTTTACGCCATCCACTTCATATTCAAATTTAAATTTGCCGGTTTTAAAATCTTTACAATTGCGTTCCACATTATAGCAGGACAACGCTAGTAATAATGGCAGAAGATAGATTATTTTTTTCATTTTTTTAGGAGCTTATCCTGCTATACGTTTCAATCTTTGCTTTTTTAAGAAAAAAAGCAAAGGATTTCCACTGCTATCAGGGCTATGACATTTAAGTTTAGATTAATTATTTGTTTTTTTAAAGCTATTTCCGATTTTTTTCAACTTTATGTACTCAATTTCTGTACTTCGCAAAATCTTTGCGCACTTTGCGGTTAAATACTACTCAATTTTAATGTCGTATTTATCCAAAAGTCCCGCTATTCCTTGGCTAGAAAACTTTGCTTTCTTCATCGGATTAAATTCCGGATCAATTTTATAATTATAGGCCGTTCTAAAATCGGCTGCAGCCAGTTGTGTTTCATTAAAAACAGCATTCTCTAAATTGCAATTTTCAAAAATTGAATTTGTAAGATTCGTTCCAATAAAAGAGACCTCTTTCAACGAACAGGAATCAAACTTTGTTTTTAGCATTTTCTTATTAGCAAAGGATGAATAATCTACAACACATTCCTGAAAACTCACATCAAACAAAAAATCATTGCAAGTGTTAAATTGAATTCCCAGTAATTTACAATCTTTAAAATGCACCGTTTTCAAACTCGTTCCCATTAATTGCGTCATCGAAAGATTGCAATCAATGAATTTGCAATCCATAAAAGAGTTATTCGAAAAATCACTATTCAAAAAATCGCAGTTCTTGAAAACACAATCTTCAAACTCCCTATTGTTGACTTTTTTGTCAATAAAAGAAACTTTTTCGAATGTTTTGTGGGTATTAAATAGATTTTCCATTAGTCGTTAAATAAGCTTCGCATCATTGTTTTTAACCCCAAAAACAGCAAGTAAACTCCTCCTATGCAAGTCGAAATTCCGATTCCTAAAACCAAATAGTGCCATATATTCTGCTTGTTCACAAACGCATTATAAATCAAAGATGGACCAATAAAAAGCAAAGGCAAAGCCCAAGCTAAATATTTTATGGATGTAGATAGAAGTTTCTTGTTTGTTGACATTTATAGTTGGAGGTTATCAATTTGAGATTAGAAGTTGTCCACGGCATTCCGCACATTTTTATATTTTTCAAGCAATTCAGCTGCTTTTTCGTATGTAACAGGAATTTCTCCCATTATCATTTTCACGCCACGATCGACCAGCTTGCTGTTGCTCAATTGCATATCGACCATCTTGTTGCCCTTCACTTTTCCCAACTGAATCATCGTCGCTGTTGAAATCATATTGAGTACCAATTTTTGTGCTGTACCGGCTTTCATTCTGGAACTTCCCGTTACAAATTCTGGTCCCGTAACAACATCTATTGGGAATTTTGCCGTTTGCGAAAGCGGACTTCCAGCATTGCAAGAAATACTTCCCGTGATAATATTTCTCTCATTGCAGGCTTTTAAACCTCCTATTACGTAAGGAGTTGTTCCCGAGGCGGCGATTCCAACGACAATATCATTTTCGTTGATATTAAATTCTTTTAAATCCAGCCAAGCTTGGGTAGCATCATCTTCGGCATTTTCTACTGCACGGCGAATGGCTTTGTCACCGCCTGCAATTATTCCGTTTACTAAATCAAAGGACACACCAAATGTAGGTGGACATTCTGAAGCATCTACAATGCCCAAACGTCCTGAAGTTCCTGCACCGATGTAAAATAATCTTCCCCCGATTTTCATTTTGGTAACGATTTGAGCAACCAAAATCTCGATTTGAGGCAATGCTTTTTCCACGGCAAGCGGCACGGTCTTATCTTCTTGGTTAATATTGAATAATAATTCCTGAACCGACATTTTTTCTAAATGTTCGTATTTTGAGGATTCTTCGGTGGTTTTTATGAAGGTCATTTTTTTAATTGTTTAGCTAACGCATTCAACATGCTTTTCTTTTACAATGATAAGTTTTGAATTTTCAATTTCTGTTTGAATTTTATCTATTTATCATTAAAATAATTATGTAATTGTTTCAACGAGCAATTGCCTAATTGGAAATAAATTATTTTGGGAGCAATTAAAGAAAATAAGAAGCGATTATAGAAATCGGTGTCTTTTGTTAGAATTACCAGTTCGTTTTTTAAGGTATAATTCCATATTTCAGTATCATTCATTTGCAAATCAATGTCGGATACAAAAATAAAATTATGCGTATTAAAAAAACTTAAATATTTTGGCAAATTGACATCGACTAAAAATGAAAAACTCATTATTAACTAGCTAATTGAATATCATTTTTGTGTGAAGATAAGTTTTTCAAGGCGAATGCATTGCAAGCCTGAATATCCTCTTTTTCAAGAAATGGATAGGCTTCTAATATGAATTCTACAGTGTCTCCAGAGGATAAATACTGTAAAATGCTTTCTACCGTAATTCTCATTCCCCTAACTGTTGGTTTGCCATTGCAAACGTCAGGTTTTATGGTAATTCTCGCTAAAATAGTTGATTCCATTTTATTATCTTTTTTACAAATTTACTAAATTATTCTATATAAAATAGGCTAAAACAATTCCAAAAATAATCATCGAAACTTTGGCAATATTAAATTTATGACCTTCACTACTTTCGAATATAATAGTGGACGAAATATGAAATAATATCCCAATGACAACAGCGGTAATTTCGTTGTAATAGTCGTTCAAAACTGGTAAATAATCGGATAATAAAGTTCCCATTGGTGTCATTAAGGCGAAACTAATCATAAATACAAAGATGGCTTTTTTGTCTAATTGGGCATTTATAAAAAACATCGTCAAAATAATGGCTATCGGCAAGTGATGAATGGCAATTCCCAGTGCTAAATTATGATGATGACCTACTGGAAACCCTTCTAGAAAGGCGTGAATACAAAGGCTGATAAAAAGTAACCAAGGAATATGAGTCATTTTTTCGTCACCGTGAACGTGACCGTGTTCAGCACCTTTGGAGAAAAATTCCAATATAATTTGGAATAAAATTCCACCCATTATAAAAAGGCCTATATTGTTACGATTGCTTTTATATACTTCGGGCAACAAATGCATCACGGTTAGCGATAACAAAAATGATCCGCTAAATGCTAGCAGTAATTTCAGGTTATTTTTGTTAGTGGGTTTCAAAAACAAGGCGATAACATAACCCATAAGTACGGAAAATAAGGGTAAAAGGTAATTCATTTGTATATGTTTATTCGGTAATTTGTTAATTTGGTGATTAGTCAAAAAAGACAAATAACCGGATAATCAAATAACCGAAAATTGTTATTTAAAGATCATGATAAGTCGTTCGCTATCGGTTTTATGAAATTTTTTCAATTTGTAGTCTCCAAAAATATCCAATAAGTTAATTCCGGCTTCTGCCATTAATTCTTCAAAATCTATCAGAGTTAAGGCCTTTACTTTTTCTGTAAAATGAAATTTTTCACCTTGATCTTCAAAGTCAATTTCTTTATAAATATGGCCATCACAGATGTAACGTTTGATGTGAAATTCAATGTTTTCAACCGTTTTTACTTCATCAGGAATTAAATTATTGATTACTTGATTGACGTTCATAAAGTCGATTACGGCAAAACCATAGTCGGTCAAACTTTCTTTCATTGCCTTCAAAGTCGTAAGATTGTCTTCGTCATTTTCAAAATAACCAAAACTAGTAAACAAATTAAAGATAGCATCAAATTTATCTTCAAAAACTTCTCGCATATCGTGAACCTGAAAGTGAAGGGTTTCATTTTGATTTTTATTGGCTTCGGCAATACTGTTTTCGGACAAATCAGCTCCCACGACTTCATACCCCAATTGATTCAGATAAATAGAATGACGACCTTTGCCGCAGGCTAAATCCAGTACTTTTGCCTTTTCAGGAAGATTGAGGTAATGTGTCAGATTGTCCATAAAAATCTGCGCCTCTCTATAATTTCGCTCTCTATAAAGTATATGATAATAAGGGGTATCAAACCAAGAGGCAAACCAGTTTTTGGTTATTGGTATATCATTTTCGGTTTTTGGTTGTTGAGAATCTGACATTTATTGTTTTGAATTTCACATAAAATGCAAATTTAGACTATTTTTGCCAGATATAACGATAACATTTTTCCCTTTTGGGGTTTAGGAAGCAATGGAAAATTTTAGAATGATTGCCAAAACTTTTTTTGGTTTTGAAGAAATACTCGCAAACGAATTGAAAATGCTAGGCGCACAAGAGGTGGAGCAAGGCGTGAGAATGGTAAGTTTTAAAGGAGATAAAGGGTTTATGTACAAGGCAAATTTGTCGTTGCGAACGGCACTTAAAATTCTAAAACCCATTTATTTCTTCAAAGCAAGAGACGAACAAGGTTTGTATAAAGGAGTTTCTGGTGTAAACTGGTCGAAATTTCTAAGTGCAAATCAGACTTTTGTGATTGATGCGACAGTACATTCAGAGTATTTTAATCACTCGGAATTTGTTTCTCAAAAATGTAAAGACGCTATTGTAGATCAGTTTCGAGATCGAACAGGACAACGCCCAAGCATAGAGAAAATTCATCCCGATTTGCGAATTAACGTTCATATTGACAAAGATCAAGTTTCAATAGCATTGGACACTTCTGGAAATTCTTTGCATCAAAGAGGCTATAGAACTGCTACAAATATTGCTCCTATTAATGAAGTTTTGGCTGCTGGAATTTTGTTGCTTTCCGGTTGGGATGGACAAGGCGATTTCTTAGATCCAATGTGTGGTTCAGGAACATTCTTGGCGGAAGCGGCAATGATTGCCTGTAGTATTCCTGCAAATATCAATCGCAAGGAATTTGCTTTCGAAAAATGGAACGATTGGGATAATGATTTGTTTGACTCAATTATGGATTCATTGATGAAGAAAATCAGAGAATTCCATCATACCATAAAGGGATACGACAAAGCGCCATCTGCGGTTCAAAAGGCCAAGGACAATATTAAAAATGCGAATCTGGACGAATACATCACTATTGAAGAGCGCAATTTTTTTGATACCGAGAAATCTTCTGAAGGAAAATTGCATATCGTTTTTAATCCGCCTTACGATGAGCGATTGGATATTCACATGGAAGAATTCTATAAGAATATTGGCGACACTTTGAAGAAAAATTACCCAGGAACAAATGCTTGGTTCATCACCGGTAATCTAGAAGCCTTGAAATTTGTGGGATTGAAACCTTCCCGAAAAATCAAACTTTTTAATGCTAGCATCGAAGCACGATTGGTCAAGTACGAAATGTATGAAGGAAGCAAGAGAACGAAGTTTCAAGTTGCAGATGGCAGATAGCAGATTTCAGGTAGTGCAACTGTTAACCCATAACCTATAACTTTAAATCAATGACAAAATTACAAGTACGTGCGTTTCTATACCAACTAGGATGTTTTGCTATATTATTTATCGGTTTCCGATTTTTGATTGCAGCATATACGAATCTTGATGGCTTATGGATTCCTTTTACTGCTTTTGTAGTGGGAACCATTTTATCTCCAAAGTTTCAGGCTTCAAAAACCAAAGACGGCGAGAAACTATTTATGTCTTGGATTTTTATAAAAGGAATCAAGGAAATAGGCTAATTTTTAATTTTTACCTTTGGTTTAACCGTCTTTTTATACAAAGGAACAAAGTAAGTGAGCGTATAATTAAATCCAGCTCCGAATTTTCCAGCATACGTTCTGTTAAACCCAGGAATATATAGACTTTCGAAATTGTCGCTTGGTTTCTTGTCAAAAACTAATCCGTTCATTCTAAGGCTGAAACCAGCAAATATGTTGTTGATTACTTTTACTTTTACCCCTAAAACAACTTCAAGCCAGCCAGCCGTCAAGCCATTGAATGTTTCTCCAGAAGTTTTTGAAGGCATTTCACCCCAATAAGGATGAGCATTATAGGTTTTATAACTATTCAATTGCTGATTAAAAGTACTCATACCATAGCGCATCCCGATAGAAATAATATTCTCCATATCGAGCCAGTTTTCATAGAAATTATAGTCAAATCCTATTTTTAAATAAGGCCCTTTTGTGGTAGTATTCAAGCGGTCGTCTTCGGTTGTCTTGTTTTCACTCCCGAGTTCAGCGGCTACAAAATATTTTTTGGTCAAGCGGTAATCACCTACTAATTCTATGCCTTTGTAATTTTTATCGTATAAAGCGCGCGTTAATTTATACAAATCAGCACCTAAACGAACACCATATCGATCCTTTTTAGAGGGAATAATAGTGTCGGTTTTTGTAACTAACGGTGGCTTTGTTTTTACTTTTGCTGGAATTTCTGGAATTTCGCCCACGATTTTCGTTCTTTCGAGCGGTGAATTGCGGGGGATAGTATCTTGGGCTTGTGCCAAAAGCAAAGACATCAGAAATCCAAAACTAAAAAAATACTTTAATGTGTGTTTCATTTTCGTTATCTATGTTACTTTTTTCAACAGAAATATATTGCATCCATTTGAGCTTGGTCGCTGGAATTGCATTATGCACCACCTTGTTAGTTGCGTCAAATGTAAAAAGGACTTTAAAGCCACAAGCTCTTGACACAAAAACATCTCGGCGGGTATAATTGAACGTTACTTCATCCGTATCAATTAAGGTTGGATTTAAATTTCCAGAATTGAGGATAAAACGATAAGTAGTGGTATTTGCGTCAGTTTTCAAGGGGATTGAAATGCTGGTTCCGTTAGTCAAATATTTTGAATCACCGCTGGCAGTTGCGTTAAAGACAATACCATCAGTTTTTTCGTTACCAATCACTTTTAAATTAGTCACATTTTTTAAAACCGAAGGATTGCTCTTATCATAAAATTCAAAAACCAATCGTGGGGTTGTAGGTGTATTTGCATCGCAAATATCATCCTTCTCACAACTTGAGAAAGAAAACGCAGCAATGAACAATAGTATGAGTATTTTCTTCATAAAATCTAATTATCAATAGCAATCTGCAACCTGAAATCTAAAATCTAAAATCTGCGATCTGCAATCTGAAATCTTATCTCCTCTCCAAAAGCACCACATTTTCTACGTGATGCGTTTGCGGAAACATATCAACTGGTCGAACACGAGTTACTTTGTATTTCTCATCCATTAAAGCCAAATCACGCGCTTGTGTCGCCGAATTGCAACTGACATACACGATTTTAGAAGGTTCAATCTTCATAATTTGTTCAATAACATCTTTGTGCATCCCATCTCGGGGTGGATCCGTAATAATTACATCGGGTTTACCGTGTTGTGCAATAAAACTTTCGTTGAAAACCACTTTCATATCGCCCACATAGAATTCACAATTGCTAATTTTGTTGCGCTCCGCATTGGCTTTGGCATCCATAATCGCTTCTGGAACGCTTTCTACACCAATAACTTTCTTAGCATTTTTCGATACAAATTGCGCTATGGTTCCTGTTCCGGTGTATAAATCGTATACGATTTCATTTCCGGTTAGTGCGGCAAAATCTCGGGCAATTTTATACAATTCGTAAGCTTGATCGGAGTTAGTTTGGTAGAAAGATTTGGCATTAATGCTGAATTTTAAGCCTTCCATTTCTTCTAGAATGTAATCTCGTCCTTTATATAATTTGATATCTTGATCGTATAAAGTGTCGTTTGCCTTACTATTAACTACATATTGCAATGACGTAATTTGTGGGAATTTATCGTAAATATGGTCTAAAATCAATTGTCTGTTCGCATTGTCATTTTCGAAAAACTGAATCAAAACCATAATTTCTCCCGTTGAGGCGGTGCGCATCATCAAGGTTCTCAACAAACCGTCGTGATTTCTTGGATTAAAAAAAGTCAGGTTATTTTCATTGGCGAAAGCCCGAACTTCATTCCGAATGGCATTTGATGGATCTTCTTGCAAATGACATTTGTTAATGTCTAAAATTTTGTCCCACATTTTCGGGATATGAAAGCCTAAGGCATTTCTATTTCCTAAATCTTCTGTGCTGCCAATTTCTTTTTCGGTTAGCCAACGACTATTCGAAAATGAAAATTCCATTTTGTTTCTATAAAAAAATTGTTTTTCGGAACCTAAAATGGGTTCAAATTCGGGAAGTTCTACTTTTCCGATGCGTTGTAGGTGGTTAAAAACCTCGTTTTGCTTGTAGAACAATTGCTGGTTGTAGTTCATGTTCTGCCATTTGCAACCGCCACAAACTCCAAAATGTTCGCAAATAGGTTCAATTCGATGTTCTGAAAATTCGTGAAATTTCACTGCTTTTCCTTCGTAATAGGCTTTGCGCTTTTTAAAAGTTTGTACATCGACCACATCACCGGGAACGACATTGGGAATAAAAATTATCTTTCCGTCTGGTGCTTTTGCTACCGAAACACCTTTTGCACCTGCATCAAGTACTTTTATATGATCGAAAACAATTTTGTCTGTATTTTTCTTTGCCATAGCGCAAAAATAAGGCTTTGAATGGTTTTACAAATTCAAATAGTGAAATATTTTTGAAAGTACTTGATAATTTACCACAATTGCTGCACTGTTGGTTTGATATAACGTTCGTAAATCTTATTCATCTCCGCAATTTTTTCAGGCGTCAATTTTTGTAAATCATACACGGACAAGTTTGATTCTACGTGACTTGCTTTTGAGGCTCCCGGAATAATACCACTAATAGCATCAAAACTTAAAATCCATTGCAAAGCTATTGGAGCCAAATTAGTAACTCCAGGAAACAAATTTTTTATTTCCTCTACGGCTTTTAAGCCCAATTCATAATCAATTCCCGAGAAGGTTTCTCCTTTATCAAATGCTTCGCCGTTTCGATTAAAGTTTCGATGGTCTTGAACTCCAAAAGTGGTTTTAGCATCGAATAATCCCGTGAGAAGTCCGCTCGCCAAAGGTACTCTAGCAATAATGCCAATATCCCTTTTTTGCGCTTCTTGGAAAAACAATTCAGATGGTTTCTGACGAAAAAGATTAAAGATAATTTGTATTGTGGTTACATTTGGATATTCAATAGCTTTCATCGCTTCGTCCACTTTTTCGACACTGACGCCCAAGTTTTGAATTTTCCCCTGTTCTTTCAAACGATCAAATAATTCAAAGATTTCAGGACGATAATAGACTTCAGTTGGCGGACAATGCAATTGAATTAAATCGATAGTTTCGAGTCCTGTTCTTTTCAAACTGTCTTCCACAAATTTTTGTAGGACCTTCGGTTGATAGCCTTCATTTATGTGCGGATTGATATGACGACCGCATTTGGTAGCCACATAAATCTGTTCTGAACGAGATCGAACGACTCTTCCAACGGCGGTTTCGCTCAATCCGTTTTCATACACATCAGCGGTATCAATGAAGTTTACGCCGTTATCAATAGCGGTGTTAATTAATTCGTCGGCAGTTTTGTCATTAAAAGGTGAACCCCATTTTCCGCCTACTTGCCAAGTTCCCAATGCAATTTCAGAGATATTGAAATTGGTTTTTCCTAATTTTCTATAATTCATTTTCCCTCTATTTATTGGTTTGACAGCACTTTTTCGATTGCTTTTTCTGCTAGTAAATTCAGTACTTCATAACCTGCTTTGTTTGGGTGAACTCCGTCTTCAGAGTAAACTGCTTTTAATCCTTTACGTTCATCTACCACAGCCGAATAATAATTCAAATATAGATGTCCATTTGCATTAGCGTATTTTTCTATCATTTTATTTAGATTACTAACTTTTTCGGCAGGTTGAAGGCCAGTAGCCCAAGGAAAATCAAATGCAGGCAAAACCGAACATAAAATCACTTTAATCTGGCTGGTTTTTGCCAATTCAGCCATTGAGAAAATATTGTCTGAAATCATTTCTGCGGTTGACGGTCCAGTATTGCCTGCAATATCATTAATTCCGGCCAATATGACAACAATCGCAGGCTTCAAAGCGATTACATCAGCCCGAAAGCGAATCAGCATTTGAGGGGTGGTTTGACCGCTAATTCCTCTATTTATATAAGGCTTTCCTATAAAAAAACCGGGATTGATGACCGACCAGAATTCAGTGATGGAATCTCCCATGAAAACAATTCTCTTTTGGCCAGTGTTCACAAGTAGGAGGGAGGTGTTATCTTTTTTGTATTTGTTTAAATTTGCCCAGTCTTGAGCTTCTGTTTTTTGTCCCATTACAATTGATAAAAGAAAGAGATAGTAAATTGATTTTAGATTTTTCATTTGTGGTTACATTTTAACCTTAGCACAAACGATTGGTTTGTTCAACAAAAATAGTGATTTCATATTGTATAATAATTTAATAACATATATAAAAGGCGTTAAAAAAATGGAAATGGGAAATCTTTAAAATTTAGTTAAAAAAGTGAGACTTAAAGAATATTGGTATTTAAAGCCTTAAATTTGAGTAAATTATAAAAACTTAATTATGAAAAGATTTGCAACTGCAGTTTGGAAAGGTTCACTAAAAGAAGGAGCTGGCCATTTATCTACTCAAAGTAGAACATTGGTAAACACACAATACTCGTTTAAATCTCGTTTTGAAGAAGGAGTTGGGACAAATCCAGAAGAGCTAGTTGCCGCCGCACATTCAGGATGTTTCACCATGCAACTTTCAGCGTTTATAACGGAAGGTGGCTTCGAGATTGAAAGTATCAAAACTCAATGTGACATCGATTTAGTAGACGGAACAATTGCAAGTTCACACCTAACGGTAAAGGCTAAAATTGAAGGAATTTCTGATGAAGTTTTTCAAGAATTGGTAACTAAAGCAGAAAAAAATTGTCCTATTTCGAAATTATTCAACACAGAAATTAGTAGTGAAGCTACTTTGGTTTAAGCTTAGTTATAAAAAAAGGCTCGATTGGTGTTCATTCTAGCCTTTTTTTTATTTTTCTGTGGAAGTGTTAATCAAATAGATCCGATGATAAATAGCGATCACCTCGATCACAAATAATAGCAACGATTACCCCAGATTCCAATTGATTAGCCAGTTTTAGTGCTGCAGTTACAGATCCACCGCTACTCATTCCTGCAAAAACACCTTCTTCTTTGGCTAATCTTTTCGTCATTTCACGAGCTTCATTTTCGCTGACTTCTATAATTTTATCTACTTTCGAGGGGTCAAAAATCTTCGGTAAATATTCTTCAGGCCATTTTCGGATTCCTGGAATTTGCGAACCGTCAGCGGGTTGTGCTCCCACAATTTGGATAGCTGGATTTTTTTCTTTCAAATAGGTCGAAGTACCTATAATAGTTCCTGTAGTTCCCATTGCTGCTACAAAATGTGTAACGGTTCCTTGAGTATCTTTCCAAATTTCTGGCCCTGTAGTTTTATAATGGGCTTTCCAATTGTCGTCATTGGCAAACTGGTTTAACATAATGTAACCGCCATTTTTCATCTTTTGATCGACATAGTCCCGTGATCCAATTATACCGGAGCTGGCAGGTGTCAAAATTACTTTTGCTCCGTAAGCTAACATCGTCTGGGTGCGTTCTTTAGTCGAGTCTTCCGGAAGTACAAGTTCAATCTGAATATCGAATAATTGGGCAATCATGGCTAAGGCAATTCCGGTGTTACCACTTGTGGCTTCAATCAATTTATCCCCTTTTTTAATAGCACCGCGTTCAATTGCCTGAGAAATCATATTATAAGCCGCACGGTCTTTCAAGCTTCCACCAGGATTAGTTCCTTCGAGCTTCAATAAAAGAGTGACGTTTTTGTTTTTTACAAGATTTACGCTTTCTATCAATGGCGTATTTCCAATTAAGTCTGCTATTTTTTTGTATTGCATTACTTTAACGCTTTGATTTTGACTTCGGTGATGGTGGTGTTTGTTACAATAGAATTAGCAGGAATAGATTTGGTAATCCAAGTATTTCCGCCAATTATACTGTTTGTGCCAATAGTGGTCGTTCCGCCCAAAATAGTTGCATTAGCATAAATACAAACGTTTTTCTCCACAGTAGGATGTCTCTTAGAGTTTTTCAAGTCTTTGCTAACACTCAAGGCTCCTAGCGTTACCCCTTGATATAACTTCACATGTTTTTCGATAACAGTCGTTTCACCAATTACAATTCCGGTGGCATGATCAATGAAAAATGGTGAGGCAATCGTTGCGCCTGCATGAATATCAGTACCAGTGAGTTGATGTGCATATTCGCTCATCAATCTCGATAAAAGCAACATATCTAAAAGGTAAAATTCATGGCTCAATCTGTAGATTGCAATGGCATAAAATCCAGGGTAAGCTAAGTAAACTTCTTCTATACTGTTTGAAGCTGGGTCATTTTCTAAAATATAGGCAGCATCCTTACTCAACATATCAAGAACGGAAGGCAGTTTTTCTAAAAATTCCCCCCAAATCTCCTCGTGAATTCCAGCCGGTTTCTTGCACGACATTATTGCAATTTCTTTAAATAATTTTTCTAGTTCGTCAACGCTTTCAGTTAAATTATCATTAGAGTCAAATAAAGTATGAAATAGTTTTTCGGTAAAGGCCTGCACTTTTATCTTGATTCCGTAATTGATACAACGATTACTTTTTAATGCCGCAATATCTTGAATGGATTTATTTTTTGGCACAATTGCAAAATTTATTAGTTACATAAAGATGTAAAAGTAAGGTGTTTTTAGAAAATTGAGGTAATAATTAGGAAAAAAAAGTTTGACTTTTTGCACTGAGCTAATATTATTACAGAATCTTTTTTAATTATAAATGATGTTGCTTTAAAGTTTATTACTTTTGAATTGCATTTCAAAATGTTATTAATAATCAAAATAAAGTCAAATTAAATGTTCAATAAAGGAGACCAGGTTTCAGTTCTAGACGATGCCATCAATGGAGTGGTAGTTTCGGTCACAGACAAGGAAGTTACTATTGAAACAGTCGATGGTTTTACGATGACATTTTTTGTCAATGAACTAATTAAAATAAACAATTCCAGTAACTTAATGGATTCTATAGAAAGAATCAATATAAATGAAGTTATCAAGCAAAAAGAAATTCCAAAACCAAGAAGTTTTGCAAAAGAACCTAAGGATAAGCGAGAAAGTCCAGTACCAGAATTTGATTTACACATCGAAAAATTAGTTCCAAACAAACGAGGAATGTCTAATTACGACATTCTAACTTTACAGTCGGAAACGGCCAAACGACATATTGAATTCGCTATTCGAAATCGGATACCGAAGATTGTTTTTATTCATGGTGTAGGCGAAGGAATATTAAAAGCAGAGTTAGATTTCTTGCTGGGTCGGTATGAAAATATTGCTTTTCAAGACGCAAATTATCAAAAATATGGACTTGGTGCCACCGAAGTTTTTATCAAACAAAAGAGCAATTAGGTTGCATTAGAAGGTCAAAAATTCACCGTAAATATAGCTGTCTCCCAGGCTGAAGTCGCTATTTCCTTTTTTTAAGGTGGCTTTTTTAATCACAATTGTATGCTTGAAGGCTGTTGTTCCACTTTTTATCGTGGTCACTTCTATAATGCCGTTTAGTCCAGCAACACCATTTACTGCCTTCCATTCTTCACTTATTGCTGGAAGTACAGGGACAGTAGCGTCACAAAAATACCTTGGAGTCAGTACACCCGAGTACAATCTGTAAGTAAGGGTGTTTTTTAGCGAACCAATTAGCCCTGTTCTGGGTGTGTTTAAAGGTGTTTCTGTTTCGATAATTAACGCAGGATCGATATTGTCAATCGTAATTGATTCTCCACTCACGTAATTGTAGATTTGTTTCGTCGTAGGACATCGTTCCGCTATTTTGTCAAAACCAAAAGGTAATGTAGTTGCAGTAGTAACATAGTTTCCAAAGGGAAATGTTTCATACACTTGGGTTCCATTGTTTTTTGCAAATGTGATGTTTTTGAACACGATATTGTGATTGTAACCGGTAATTCTTGTACTGTTGTCAGTACTATTTGTTGTTTTGACTGCAGTTGTAATTATTTGTATTTTACCCGATGTTGCAGTCCACTGATCAGTGACATTGGGTAACGCCGGTGGAATAGTATTGCAAATATTATCAGTAGCGACAGTTCCGTTATAAAAACGATATACTACTCGGTAGGTTGAATTGTCAATGTCAATTATTGTTGGTGCATTGGGATCTGTTGGTTCGTTTTTAAAAGACGTTTTAGGAATTTCGAAAAGTAATGCTTCTTTTTCTTTCAGTTTATAAATGATGTTATTGGTCTCGCAGCTTTGCGTGGTGGCATTTTCAAAATCAATAGTTTCTAATTTTAAATCACCGTCGTCACAACTGTTTAAAGCAAAAGTAAGAGCCAATACAACTAGAAATCGTTTCATTTTTATACTATTTACTACAAAAATAGAATTTTTAATTTGTTCTAAAAGCATTCTCCTTCAAAATCATATAATTTAACATCGTTTTTGGATCTTAATTTTTAAAAATAGGATCTAAAATAATAGCTGTAATCTATCGATTTAATAGATTCGAAGCCAATGGAAATCCTTATATTTGCAATGCTTTATCACAAAAAATGAAACAAACTAAGTACTATCTCGCCGCCTTTGTCGCCTTTTTTATCTGGGGCTTTTTCAGTTTAGCCTTAAAACCCTTGCACCACTATTCATCTTTAGATATAATGTTTTATCGGGTTTTTTTTAGTGTGGTTTTGATGGTTTTCATCAATGTCGCTTTCAGAAGAAATGCAATTAGAAAAAATTGGAATCATTTCAAAAACATGGCCTTCAAAATGAAGCGAACAACAGTTTTGCTGACCTTGGGAGGCGCATTATTTCTCGCTTCCAATTGGTTTGTTTTTATATTTGTAATGAACCACGTTAGCGTTAAAGCAGCTTCTTTGGCTTATTTGATATGCCCCATTTTAACGACTGTTTTTGCCTATTATTTGCTAAAAGAACGCTTGTCAAAAGGCCAGTGGATTGCCGTTATGATTAGTGTTATTGGTTGTACTTTGTTGTCGTTGCATCATTTTCAGGATATTTTTTATAGCTTAATTGTGGCAGCATCGTATTCAATTTATTTGGTAAGCCAAAGAAAGAACATCGAGTTAGATAAATTCTTAGTTTTAACCATTCAGCTAGTGTTTACGGCCATAATAATTCTTCCTTTTTATCCAAAATATAGTGGAGCAGTTCCTGTAGAACCTTTGTTTTATAGTTGTTTGCTTATAATTGTCGTCTTTTTTACCATCATTCCCTTGTTTTTAAATTTGTATGCACTCAAAGGAATTAATTCATCTGCTGTGGGCATAATGATTTACATCAACCCGATTATTAATTTTTTATTAGCGGTTTTTTACTATAACGAGCAAGTAAGTTGGATGCAATTTTGTTCGTATTTCTTGATTTTGGTTTCAATTGTTGTTTTCAATTACAAACTTATTTTCAAATTAAAATCAAAAGTGTTCGCAAGACATAAGCAAATATCATAAATAAAGATTAATTTTATACAATGAAAAAAGTTTATCTCGATAGCGCCTCTACCACACAAGTTCATCCCGAAGTTATTCACGAGATGACAAAAGTTTTATCCGAAGATTATGGAAATCCATCCTCGCCGCATAGTTTTGGACGGAATGCCAAAAGTATTTTAGAGCTTTCCAGAAAGTCCATTGCCAAACAATTGAACGCATCCGCACAAGAAATTATTTTCACATCTTGCGGAACCGAAGCAAATAATTGGATACTTCGTTCCGCTGTTCGGGATTTACATATTGAAAGAATAATTTTAAGTAAGATAGAGCATCACGCTGTTTTAGAAACTGTTGAGTTTTTGCAAAAAGAGTATAACATTAAAGTTGATTATGTTTTAGTTAAACCAAATGGCGAAATTGATATTACAAGTTTAGTTGATTTACTTTCAAATGAGATGAAAACTCTTGTTAGTTTGATGCATGTAAATAACGAGATTGGAACTGTTTTAGATATTGATAAAGTGGGGCGAATTTGCCAGCAGCATAACGCTCTATTTCATTCCGATATGGTACAATCCGTAGGTAAATTAGAAATTGATTTGAAAGTTACTCCTGTTGATTTTATGGTTGCTAGTGCTCATAAATTTCATGGGCCAAAAGGAATTGGATTTGCTTTTATTAAAAAGAAATCCGGTTTACAACCGCTTTTTCATGGAGGCGAACAAGAAAAAGGCTTGCGTGCCGGAACAGAAGGAGTCCATCAAATTGCGGGAATGGCAAAAGCTTTGGAACTTTCTTATGCAAATTTGGATGCAGAAAGAAATTATATTTCAGATTTAAAAAATTATTTGATTTCCCAACTCGAAATTGAATTTCCGGCTTTTAAAATTAATGGAACCCGTGATGGATTTTATCCTATTTTGAATATTTTATTGCCTTTTACAGAAGCAATAACCGGAATGATTTTATTCAATTTAGATATGAAAGGAATAGCTGTTTCTCGTGGCAGTGCTTGTCAATCGGGTAGCATTAAGCCTTCCCACGTTTTAGCTGAATTGCTTTCGGATGAAGATTTGAAGAAACCTAGTTTGCGTATTTCATTTAGTCATTTTAATACTAAAGAAGATATTGATTTGTTGCTTATTGCTTTAAAAAGCATATAAGTAGAAATGTTTATAATGTGCTTTTTCAGTAATTATGTATCTCTTTTTGAACTGTCAACCAACTTTAATACAGTATTTTGAACCGTTTAAGTGGTAAATAGGTGACTACTATTTCAATTGTTCTTGTAATCCAATAACATAGCCAGTTCAATAATTTTGTTAAGAATTTGCCATGTAGATGTAGCGATTCAGGGGTGATTTTTTCACATTGAGACATGATTTCATCGAGCAGCAAACGATAATTTTTTGAAAATTCAGTAGATTTGATTTCCACATTCATTTCAATGCTAGCAAAGGAACTCAAATTATTCAGGTTAAAGGAACCGATTGTAGTCCAACTATTGTCAATAACGGCAGCTTTAGCGTGCAAAATTGATGATTTCCATTCGTATAATTCAATGTTGTGTCTCAATAATTTAGTGTACAAGTGACGACTGGCGCGTCTTGCTATTGGAACATCAGATATTCCAGAGAGAATCAATTTTATTTTCACATTTTTAAGCGACGCTTTTTTTAAGGTAGCAACCAGTTTTCTGCCGGGAAGAAAATAACTTGCTATAATTACAATATCCTTTTTGGCGGTGCCAATGGATTTTAGGTAGGCGCGATAAATTTCGTTTTTCCTTTTCAACCAATCATTTTGCAGTATTTGAACAGTCTGTTCTGAATTAGAATACACAGCAGAAGCAATTTTTTGTCTATTCACACGTCTTTTCTTTAAATAAATATCTAAACATAGTTTAGAAAGCTGCTCTCCAATTTTTTCATCAGTTACTTGGATAGCATAGTCAAGCCAGGGATCTAGTTTACCATTTCCATTATATTTATCTGCAATATTGATTCCGCCAATTAAGGTGATTTTTTTGTCAGCAACTACAACTTTATGGTGTAATCTTCGGCCAATATAGAATGAATTTGCAGAGAAAAAAGGAGAAAAAAACCGAATTTCAATTCCAAGCTTTTTGAGTTCAATGATTACTTCGTTGGGAAATGAAAATGAGCCAAAACCATCTAATAGAATATAAATTTTAACATTTCTTGATGCGGCTTCTTTTAGTGCGGAAATGATTTTTTTTCCAATGGTGTCGTAACTGAAAATGTAGGTTTGAATATGGATTTCAGTTTTGGTACCTGAGATAATCTGTTCCAAGCGAGAAAAATAATCTTTGCCACTATTCACTAGTGCTACATTTTTTGTTATTGATGATGTAGTTTCGTCGTGTTGCATAGTTTTATTAAATGACACATTTTACAAATTGCCTTAAATTCAAATTTACGTAATTCTAACCACAACGCGTAAAATTTAGTTGTAAAAAAATCCCCAACTAGTTTCTAATTGGGGATTGAATGTATAAAGTTGAATGCTTAAATGGCATTTACGATTGCCACAAAATCTGCAGCATTAAGTGCAGCTCCGCCTATTAATCCTCCGTCAACATCTGGTTTAGAGAAAATTTCTTTTGCGTTGTCAGGCTTAACGCTTCCACCATAAAGAATAGAAACATCTTCGGCGATAGTATTTCCAAAAGCTTTTAAAACGGTTTCTCTAATGAATTCGTGCATTTCTTGAGCTTGTTCTGGACTGGCAGTTTCGCCGGTGCCAATGGCCCAGACGGGTTCGTAAGCCAAAACAATTTTATCCCATTCTTTGGCCTCAATATGAAACAAACCGTCTCGTAACTGATTTTCTACAATATTGAAATGATTCATTGATTGACGGTCCTTCAGCTCTTCACCGAAGCAAAAAATAACAGTCATATTGTGTTTTATAGCCGTATCTACTTTATTGGCAATTAAAGCATCTGTTTCATGAAAAATAGCTCTGCGTTCTGAATGACCCAGAATCACCGTGTTTACTCCAATATTTTTAAGCATATCTGCAGAAATTTCGCCAGTGTAAGCACCGCTTTCTGCTTGATGCATATTTTGCGCTGCTACATTAATATTTGTAAACTCTAAATGATCCACTGCTGAAGCCAAGTTGATGTAAGTAGGAGCGACAATTACTTGTGCATCAGTTTCAGCTGGTATTTTTGCTATTAATTCGTTCAATAAATCTTCTGTTTGTTCCGCATTTTTGTGCATTTTCCAGTTTCCTGCAACAATCTTCTTTCTCATTTTAAATTTGTATGTAATTTTATAAATAAATTTCTAACGTTTAACTCCCAACTCCCAACTTCCATCTTCCCACTTCTAACTTCCCGCTTCCAATTTCTTCAACTCCGCATCAATCTTGTCAAAGTCGGTTTCAATAGCTCTGTAAATCACTATTTTTCCAGTTTTGTCAATAACGATGTATCTTGGAATCCAGTCTAAATCTATGGCTTTTCCAAAAACGCCTTTCATCTGGTCATTTGCCATAAAGTGGTCTCCTTTTATATCGTGTTTTTCAATTCCATCTTTCCACTTGTCGGCTGTTTTGTCCATAGATATAAACAAATAAGCGACGTTAGGATTATTGGTTTGTAATTCTTTTAATTTTGGCATTGCCTTTATACAATCACCACACCATGAAGCCCAAACCTCAATAACCAGTGTTTTTCCTTTGTATTTTTTTAGAATATCCTTGAAAGCGACTTGGGTTCCGTTTGCAGCCAAAAGCGTTTCAGATAATGCCTCTTTTGAAAATTTTGTTTTTTGTGCATTTGAACAAGAAACAATGGCAATAGTAACTAATAGTGCAAGTATTTTTTTCATTTTTACGTTTTTAATAGTGTACATTATATTTTATTGTGATAATTTCTTTTGAATATTTATTGCAAAGTGAACAGATACTAAAATCTCCCGTAAACAACTAAGCGCAATAGAACTAGTATTTTTTTCTACTAATAAAGCTACGTTGTTTAAAAACCTGTTATAAACTTAAATCCTTAACATCATTGTAATGCACTTTTTGCTTAACTGTTCCGTAATTTAAAACCACGAAACTTGGATTTGCTCTTTCTATCGTTTTGAGCGCTGTAGCATCGCAAAACAGGAAGTCAAAATTGTACTCGTATTTCTTTTTAGTAGCGGCAATAACCTCTGTTGAAGATCCTGTTAAAATCGCTACATAATAGCCTTTGGCAGCAGCATCTTTAGATAATTTATCTAATTTTTGCATTGCTCCTAGGTTTGCTTTTTCTAAATCATACGCCACAATAAGGAGTACTTTTTCTTTTGCCAAAATTAGACGAGTGTTGTCTTGACCCTCCAATTCTAATTTGAAATCATGAATAGGAGGAAGGTAGCCTTGCACGATAACTTTGTCTTTTCTATCAACAAACTCGGCTCCAGCAGGCAGATTCATCAAGTCTTTTTCTGCAAATTCCTTGTCAACGCCATTTACTTTATAAATGAAAATCATTTCAACAACACTTTTGGGAGCGTTATCAGGAATTTCCATGGCGGTTCTAATGTTTGTGCCTACTTTATAAGGTCTAAAATCTTTCAAGGGTAAGTGATTGATTACCCAATAGCCCATAAAACAACTCAAAACAATACTGGCTAAAACCACTATATTTTGAATTCCATTTGCAAATAAAGGTTTTACCTGTTTTTCATTAAAAAACAGAATCAATATAAAAAATAACAAAATAATATCCTTTGAAAAGGATTGCCAAGGAGTCAAATGTAGGGCGTCTCCAAAACAGCCGCAGTCTTTTACGACATCAAAATAAGCGGAATAAAAGGTTAAAAATGTGAATAAAATTACCAAAAGTAACAAACTCCAAATCGTAATTTTTGACTTGTAGCCAATGAGCAACATAACACCTAAAACTACTTCTAAAATAACTAAAAATAAAGCGATTGCTAATGTATAAGGAACAAAAAACGGCATGTTGAAGACAGGTTCACTGAAATATTCGTCCAGTTTATAGGAAAACCCAATAGGATCGTTCAGTTTAATCAATCCCGAAATAATAAACAAAATCCCGACGGAAAGTCTGGAGATTTGGGTGATGATGTTTTTCATTTTTTATAGTTTCTTTAAAAATACCTTTGTTAAATTTTTAAAATCTAACAAAAGTTATCCATTTATTTTTCCAATTAAAATTAGAGCAAAAACCGCATAATTAATCATATCCTGATAATTGGCGTCAATTCCTTCTGAAACCAAAGTTTGTCCTTTATTGTCTTCAATTTGTTTTACGCGAAGCAGTTTCTGAAGTATCAAATCCGTAAGTGAACTCACTCGCATTTCGCGCCATGCTTCACCATAATCATGGTTTTTATTTTCCATTAAATCTTTGGTGAGTTTGACTTTAGCATCGAATAAAGCGGAAGCTTGTTCCACATTCAAATCCGGTTGATCGACAACGCCAAGTTCGAGTTGCACCAATGCCATAATCGAATAATTAATGATTCCGATGAACTCTCCGGTTTCGTCTTCGTCTACTTTTCGAACTTCATTTTCTTGTAAACTTCTTATTCTTTGTGCTTTGATAAAGATTTGGTCTGTGAGCGACGGCAATCTCAAAATACGCCAGGCACTGCCATAATCTTTCATTTTATTGGCAAAAAGGGAACGACAAATTGCAATAACCTTATCGTAATCTTGTGAAGTACTATTCATTTAATGCTGTATATTTGTCACAAAAATAGGGAATATTTTTTAATTTAAATCCTGTTCGTGCAATTTCTAAACGCGGGATGATTAATGACTTTTAATTTAGAAAATGACACTAAACTGCAAAGGACAGCTTATCGATTTATCAATGCCCAAAGTAATGGGGATTTTGAACGTGACACCCAATTCTTTTTATGACGGTGGAAAGTTTATTTTAAGTGAAAACGGACTTTCACAAGTTGGAAAAATGCTTGATGAAGGCGCAACTTTCATTGATATTGGCGCTTATTCTAGCAAGCCTAATGCTGCATATGTATCGGAAGCTGAAGAATTACAACGGATTGTTCCTATTGTTCAATTAATTTTGGAACATTTCCCAAAAGCATTACTTTCTATTGATACTTTTAGAAGTGAAGTTGCTAGCGTTTGTATCGAAAATGGTGCCTCGATGATTAATGATATTTCAGCAGGAAATCTGGATGATAAAATGCTGGAAACCATTGCGAAATATAATGTTCCGTATATAATGATGCATTTGCGAGGAACGCCACAAACCATGCAAACGATGACCAATTATGAAAATATTGTCAAGGAAATCGTATTCTATTTTTCTGAAAAGGTAGCAAAAGCGAGAAGTTTCGGGATCCATGATTTGATTGTTGATCCAGGGTTTGGTTTTGCCAAAACATTAGAACAAAATTATGAAGTTTTACAAAAAATGGAACTGTTCAAAATGCTAGAATTGCCTTTGTTGGGTGGATTTTCAAGAAAATCGATGATTTATAAAACCTTGAATTGTACCTCACAGGAAGCTTTAAACGGAACCACGGTTTTAAACACCATTGCCTTGACCAAGGGAGCCAATATTCTTCGGGTTCACGATGTTAAAGAAGCGATGGAATGTGTGCGCTTGTTTAATGCAATGAATGCCCAGTAAACAAATAGTACACTTTTATTTTTATTCTATTTTCCTGCGCAAATAAAGACGACATTTTGTTGACAAAATTTATTGTGACAATTGTTGTGGATGTTTAAATCATTCACCAATCTTTGGTTTTTTTTCCAACCAAGGCAAAGACACTCTGGCAGAAGTAAACCGAAAAAATTTCATTATTTCTATTAATTGGATTCTTAATATCGACAAGCGATTACCGTTGCGATTGGTCGTTCTCGAAGTGACGAAATTGCAGTAGAAATAACGAAATGAAGTTGTCTAAAAAAACGAATATACCGAAAATTAGTATTCTTATGTGTACAGTATTGTCGAGAATATGGCGTTTCTGTCGATTACTTAAGTGTTTTATAAATGGAGAAGCCAAAGTTTAGTTTTATTGTATTTTTTTAAAAATATAATTTTGGTGGATGGAACTCTCGGCACTCGTAAAGTATTAAAACATTTTTTAAATAATTTTACAGGTTTGGACAAAAGTAATAGAACAGGTTTTGATGAAAATATGAGTTTTTAAACTTATATTTAGAATAAAATTTTTATTTAAAGTTTAAAATTTCCTATTCCTAATATAAATTTAAGACTGCTTTGTGTCTCGTTATATATTAATGCAGGATACAGCATTTTTTTATTAATTACTCAAAAGAATAAAAAATAAAAAAACCCTGATTTTTACTAAAAAAATCAAGGTTTAAAAGGTGAAACTTAATAAAAATATTTTTATTGTTTAACTAGATTTCCTCTAATTTCTCCTCCTGTATATGCAGCGGAATGTAAATTTACATACAAAAGACCAGCATTAAGATCTGCTTCTTGTTCCGCTGTCAGAGCTGCGCTCATGTACGATATTGGCGACGCAAGAGTTGTGAATCCAAAGACTACTGCACCGTTTGTTCCAACTGCACCTTTGTGGATATGTCCCGCAGTTGGTGCTGCAATGCTGTGCACAACAGTAATAGTAAACATCTTTGTAGTAGTGTCAAACACTAGTGTTGCTGTTCCAGTTGCCGTCGATGCATTTGGTGCTACCTCATTTGCACCACTTAAAGCAGCTTTATACGTTACATTGGGATCTACCTCGTCATCATTATTACAAGACACAACGAAAGCTAAAAAAAAGGTGAGCGCGAAAATTTTAAAAAAGTTTTTCATAATTTGTTAGTTTAATTGATAATTAATTTTTGATTAAAATTATTAATAATTGGTTGACTTTTTTTTGCATTCTAAATAATTTTAACTAATTATTAACGTCCGTTCAAGGTTTATTTATTCCTTCCTATTGTGATGTGAGTATCTGATAATGAATGAATAGCGATTGATTAAACAAGTATTGACATCTATTTCTTGAATCGCTTGAATTACTTCAATAATATCTAATTTTACTGATGATGATAGGGTTCGTTTTTCAAAATTGTGAATCCGCGATACAATTGTTCGATAAAAAATAACCGAACCATTTGATGGGAAAATGTCATTAGCGAAAGCGATATTTTTCCTTGTGCTTTGGCATAAACCGTTTCTGAAAAACCATAAGGTCCGCCAATTACGAAAACCAAAGTTTTAACGCCTGAATTCATTTTTTTCTGTAATTCCTCTGAAAATGCTACACTCGAAAAAGTTTTTCCGTTTTCGTCTAATAAAATAAGTTGGTCGGTTGGTGTTATTTTTGCTAAAATCAATTCGCCTTCTTTTTCTTTTTGCTGACTTTCTGATAAGTTTTTTACATTCTTAATGTCGGGGATTATTTCTAAATCGAATTTGATGTAAAACGACAACCTTTTTTGATATTCGTCAATCAAGGATTGCAAATATTTATTGTCGGTTTTGCCAATGGCGATGAGCTTGATATTCATTGGAATACAATTAACTATCCAAAAAAGAATCGGATTTATTTTTATTTTTTTTAAACAATTTAAGAAGCATCAGTATTCCAGCGACAGCCTCAAAAGTCATCCCAATTATTAAAAAAAAACTAGTCCAATCTTTGCGTTCGTGCGTAATTTTGAATAGTGCGCCAATTACTGTGAGTACAGCGCCAATTAGAAATAGAACTACGATTTGTGCGTTTTTCATTAAATATTTTTTTGGTGACAAAGATATTAAAAAGTACTAAATATTACAGTTTTTGTATGGTTTGAGTTTTTGTATAATGTACATTTCGTTCTGCTAAATACTTTAAAATGTATTGATAACAAGGCTCATATTTCCCGATTAATTCTGGTGGGAAAATTCCTTTTTCAGTAAATAATCCTTCTAAAAATAGATTCACAACTGCCGTTGCCGTATATCCCGTAGTTCTTGCCATTGAAGATATTTGAGTTTCAGGACAATATTCATCATATAAATTATAGACTACTTCTTCAATTTCACCGTCGTTATTTTCGCCTTTCATCGTAACTCGCATTACGGTCAGTTCTTTCTCTGTTTCGCCTAATTTCCATTCGTTAAAAAGTATTTTGCTGGTAAATTCAAGTGGTGAAATTTCGGTTCCGTTTACCATTATTTTTTTTTCACTAAAGAATCCGCTGTCTTTCAAAACTCTGACATATTCAACGTGACCGGGATATCTAAGTGTTTTCTCCTTCATATTCTTGATGTGTGGCATCGTAAATAATATAGAGCGTAAACCATCGGAATTGAAAGATTCTAAGGTGCCCACTTTGTCAAATTCAACTAATTCGCAGTCGGTTAAAGCTTCTCGGATCACGATAGTTCCGTTTTCGACGTAACGGGCGGGACGTGTGTATTCTTCGATTACATCAATTGGTGAAAACGGTGCTTTATAATTGAATGGCCATTTTTTTACTTTTGGCAAACCACCAACCAAGGTTTCAAAATCGGTCAGTTTTAGTTTTTCGTTATAATAACCTAAAATAAAATTATGCATTCCGGGTGCAACGCCACAATCGACAATGGCAGTTACTCCTTTGGCTTTCGCCAAAGCGTCTAATTCTAATGCGTTTTCAGGGAAAAAGGAAATGTCAACTATATTTTTTCCAGCTTCTATTATTGTTTTAATCGTTTCGAAACCCAAGAATCCGGGAACGGCACAAACTACCAAATCAAAACTTGAGACAATCGATTGGAGAGCAGTTTTATCACAAACATCAACTTGTAAAATTTCAATTTTCGGATATTTTGCTTTGACGGTTTCTAATCTTTGTGCACTGAGATCAGCAACCGTAACCGAATGTTTTACTGATAAATCAGCAGCCATTGCGCTGCCCACCATTCCAGCTCCTAAAATGAGTATATTGGTCATGATTATAAAGTATTGGTTTGAATAAAAAAGAAGCTAAGATAGTGTTTCATTCGCATTATTGTTAAATTCATATCTTTACTTTAAAAGAAAAGACCTATGAACTTGTAACGTTTCATAGGTCTATTATAGCATAGAATTAGTTATGGATTGCGTTGATTATCCTTGAAAATCTCCACCGCCCTCATCTTCTCTTTTTTGTTGTCTTTCTCTTTCGTTTTTAGATTTATTTAATCTATAAGTAAATGCCAATGTAAATTGTCTTTGATTTCTTTGTCTTTCGCTGTAGGATTCGATTAAACCTGGGATAAGAGTTTTCATTTTCATCAGTCTAGAATTAAAGACGTCATTAATATTAAAGGATACAGATGCTTTGTCTTTTAAGACATCTTTACTAAAGCCAAGATTCATTCCGAAAATCCCTATGAATTTTCCTTGAGCGGTTTTTTGATCTCCATAATAATTCATGTTCGTTTGCCAATCTATTTTAGCTGGTAAAGTAATTTTAGAATTTAATCTTGCTGTCCAATTAGAAGCATTATTATCAAAATTTTGAGTGACTACTTGATTATTAAAATTGGTGTAAGTATAATCGCCGTTGGTTTTGCTATTAAAAAAATTGAAATTAGAATTTAATTTCCACCATTTATAAGGGGAGAAATTTAAAGTGAATTCAAATCCTGTTCTCATTTCTTCTGCAACATTAATGGGGGTTGTAATGATGAGAGGAATACCATTTACAAACTCGCCAGATTCAAGTCGAACGTAGTTAAATACATCTATCGTTCTGTTAACATAAGCCGAAGTACTTAGCGTAATTTTATTCCATTTTCTAAGGTATCCAAAATCGAACGCATCTGTCATTGCCGGATCTAAGTCTGGATTTCCAAGAAAAATATTAATATTACTCGAATAATTGCTAAAAGGATTAATTAACCTTCCTCTTGGGCGACTTATTCTGCGGCTGTAATTGAGCGATAAACTGCTTTCTTTGGAAACTTCGTAAGTTACAAATGCACTTGGAAAAAAGTTGTTGTATTTTTTTGTGTTAAAATCGTTACTGATATATTCGTTTATGTTTATATTGGTATCTTCCCATCGAAGACCCATTAAATAAGAAAATTTATTTACTTTGAGGCCGTATTGCGTGTAAAAGGCATTTACATTTTCGATATATTCTAATTTATTGGTGAAGTCGCTATTGATTACTCCATTATTAAAAACGGCTACATCGCTCATTTGATTCGTGAAACTCCCCCGATATCCTGCTTCAAACTGACCGCCTTTGCCAAGTGGTAAAACATAGTCTAATTGAAATAATTCTCTGTTTTGTTTCTGACCGTTTAGTGTAACATCGTTACCATTCTGACTATCGGCAATATTGGATTTTTCGTTTTCATTGCTGTTCGAAATTTGCACATCAACATCTAATTTGTGGCCGTCTTTCTTGAATTTTTTTTGTAAACTTGATTTGAATTCTACAGCGTCATCATCGCCTACTTGCTTACTTACCCTTGTTCGAGTATCATTTAAGGAGACGTTTGCATATTGATTATCAAAATTTACGTTGTCTTGATTTTCTTCGTTACTTTTTCTATAATTTACTGTGTTAGTCCAAGTCGTAGATTCATCTATAAATAATTCGATACCTAAATTTCCATTATAGTTTTTATTAAATTCCTCATTTTTTCGCGTTTCTTCGATGAATTGAGGTCGGCTAGGGTTAGGGTTTAAATAATTTGTTTCAGTCAATGATCTTCCAAGGTTCAGCCTTTTTGCAAGACCTTGATTAGTAAATAAATTATAATTTTTTGACTTATAGTTTAACGTTCCGCTAATACTGTTGTTTTCAGGATATCCGGTTGCACCAATGAAGATTCCGTTCAAACCTTGATTTTTTCCTTTTTTGAGAATGATATTCAAGATTCCAGCACCACCCTCCGCATCATAGCGCGCCGATGGATTAGTAATTACTTCCACTTTATCAATAGCATCGGCTGAAATTAATTTAAGGGCTTCATTAACATTTATTGCATTCGACGGTTTCCCATCTATAAATATAGTTACGCTTTCATTCCCTCTTAAAGCTATTGCTCCTTCAGCACTTACCGATACTGACGGAATATTGTCTAGCACATCACTTACTGTACCTCCTTTTACCATCAGGTCATTACCAATGCTGTACACTTTTTTGTCCAATTTGATTTCGACAGATGTTTTTTCAGATCGAACCACTACTTCGTTTAATTTTGTTGCATCTTCCTCTAAGGAAATTTGTCCCAAATTTGTTTTTTCAGTAAAGTTTTTATCTTTTAAAACGATGGGTTTAAATGAAATAAATTCTATTTTGACATCATAAATCCCGGCAGTGATCTCCACATTAAACTCTCCTTTTGGGTTCGTGATTCCTCCGCCAAGTGCCTTGGAAGTTGTTGTATTTGTAAAAGTTATTGTAGCATATTCTAGGGGTAATTTGCTGCTTTTTTCTATGATTGTTCCAGAAATTTTTATTTTTGGACCTTGCGTTTTTTGTTGAGAATAGTGGTTTATGGAAGCCAATAGGAGCACGAAGAGTATTAGGAATTTAAAATTTTTCATCAAAAACTGTTTTTTATAAAATTAGAATGCAAAAGTAAAGTTTGGTTTAAACAACAAATCACAAAGGTTTGTTAAATCATGACGGGTTAAATTATATCGTTTATTCTATTTAAAGGTCTTGCAATTATAGCATTTACTCCATTTATAACAATAGGTCTTTCAATAAGAATTGGATTCGAAATCATTGCTAAAATTATTTCATCATCAGTCAATATTTTATCTTTAAAATTTTCTGTCCAAATTTTTTCTTTTTTGCGAACTAATGCAATAGGTTTACTATTTAATTTTTGGATAATAGACTTCAATTCCTCAAATGAAGGAACTTCGTCAAGATATTTGACTACTTCATATTCATAACCAGAATTTTCCAGGAAGGCAAGACATTCTCTTGATTTTCGGCAACGCGAATTATGATAAATTTGAATCATAAAAAAAAATTTATTTTTTTGTAAAGTAACAGATTTTAATAGAAAATTACCTTAAATTCGGGTTTATAAATATAAATTTAAAATTCTGCTTTTGTAACGCGCTTAAATTTTTTGTAAATGTATATAGAACAGGCGTTTAAAGGAAATAATATTTGGTGGAGAGTTTTGGTTACTTCCTTATTTTCCGTTGGAATTTTCGTTGTGAACTTCATTACTTTTATCACAATGTCTAAAGATGAAATGGCCGAGGCCTATAAATCAATGAGCGGACTCTCTAATAATTTATCACTCGTCGTTAATTTACTACCATTTATTTTCCTTCTGGGTTTGCTGTTTTTTTTAGTCCAACTATTGCATAAAAGAAGTGTTCTTTCGCTTACTACTTCGCGAAAAGCAGTAGATTATAAAAAAATTATTTTCTCTTTTGGATTAATCGTTTTGATGACGACAACCGTTTTTGCGGCTTCCTATTCTATTGATAGCACTGCTATTTTATGGAATTTTAATCCAGGTAAATTTGCCATTTTATTTTTTATTAGCTTATTGTTATTTCCCTTTCAGATTGGTCTTGAAGAATATTTATTCCGTGGATATTTAATGCAGCAAATCGGAATTATTGCCAAGAATCGATGGTTTCCTCTTGTAATTACATCCATTATGTTTGGTGTTTTTCATAGTGCGAATCCTGAGGTTGCTACTTTGGGATATGGCATAATGGTGTTTTACATTGGAACCGGTTTTTTCCTTGGCATTATGACATTAATGGATGAAAGTCTGGAATTGGCGTTAGGTTTTCACTTGGGAAATAATCTGATGGCAACATTATTAGTTACCACTGATTTCGCTGCGTTGAAAACAGATGCCATTTATAAATATTCGGGAGTGGAAGACCCAAATTATTTATTAACTGAAATGTTAGTTTCTATTGCAATTGTCTATCCGATTATCTTATTTATATTTGCAAAACGATATAACTGGAAGGATTGGAAGTCTAAACTTACGGGTAAAATTCAACAACCAAAACTATGAATTATTTTAATAAATTAATCGTAATGAGCACTATAACGTATAAAAATATACACAATCGTTTTAAATTGAATGGACATCATATTACTTTTGATGAGATGTTTTATGTTGCGTATTGTTTTGTAAAAGAAGGAGAGCCTTTCGAGCGACATATAGGTAATTTTTTGTTAGATTGGTTTGATGATAAATCGTATATCGCACTGAGCACTTCTGGAACTACAGGAACTCCAAAAGTTATCAAAATTGAAAAACAAGCCATGCTTGACTCCGCTTTGGCCACAGGTGATTTCTTTGATTTGAAACCTGGAGACACCATATTACATTGTTTGCCAACTAATTATGTAGCAGGAAAAATGATGTTCGTTCGTTCTTTTATTTTGGGTTTAGACATGAAATTTGTCGAGCCTAATTCGGATCCATTAAAAAATATAGACGGGGAATTTGATTTTTGTGCAATGGTTCCGATGCAGGCTAAAAATTCATTAAAAAAACTGAAATCAGGGAAGATAAAAAAAATGATTATTGGTGGTGTAAAAATCCATAAAGCTTTAGAGAATGAATTGGTAAAATTACCAATGGAAATCTACGAAACCTATGGTATGACGGAAACCATTACGCATATCGCTGCAAAAAAAGTAGGAGAAAAAGCCTTCACGACCTTGCCAAATGTTAAAGTTTCTACTGACGAAAGGCAATGTTTGGTTATCAAAGCTAAAAACATAAGCAAGAAAGAAATTGTGACAAACGACATTGTTCAGTTAATTTCTAACACCGAATTTATTTGGGAAGGTAGAATCGATAATGTTATCAATAGCGGTGGAATTAAATTAATGCCAGAGAAAATTGAGGATAAACTTTCTTCCTTAATCCCAAGACGCTATTTTGTTTACGGGCAATTAGACGAAATTCTTGGCGAAAAAGCAGTCCTTTATATCGAAGGAGAATCTTTTGATATTGAAGAGTCTATTTTTACTACTTTGGATAAATTTGAAAAGCCAAAAGAAATTCATTTTATTACAAAGTTTAAAGACACGGCAACGGGCAAGATTATGCGAAAAGAAAGTATCGATTTAATGGGTTTATAATTAATTTGTAAATAAATTTCAAAAAAAAGAGAGAAGCTAATTCTCTCTTTTTTGTTTTCAAATTAAAACCTAATAATCTTATAAAAAATTAAAACTAAACTTGAATAACCCCTAAATTAAATTTCTTTTTAATAGGCGATTGGTTTGCCGCTTCAATTCCCATAGAAATCCAAGTTCTGGTGTCTAAAGGATCAATAATAGCGTCTGTCCATAGGCGGGAAGCAGCATAATAAGGCGAAGTTTGCTCGTCATAACGTGCTTTTATTTTGTCAAACAATTGCTTTTCTATAACTTCATCCACGAGTTCCCCTTTTGCTTTAAGCGAAGAAGCTTCGATTTGTGCTAATACTTTTGCAGCTTGAGTTCCACCCATAACGGCAAGTTCCGCACTTGGCCAGGCTACTATTAATCTTGGGTCATACGCTTTTCCGCACATGGCATAATTTCCTGCACCGTAAGAATTTCCAATGATTATGGTAAATTTTGGCACCACTGAATTAGAAACGGCATTCACCATTTTGGCACCATCTTTTATGATTCCGCCTTGCTCTGATTTAGAACCTACCATAAATCCGGTAACATCTTGCAAGAAAACTAATGGAATCTTTTTTTGGTTGCAATTCGCAATAAATCGAGTGGCTTTATCAGCAGAATCGGAGTAGATAACACCTCCAAATTGCATTTCACCGGTTTTAGTTTTTACTACTTTACGTTGATTGGCAATAATGCCAACAGCCCAACCATCGATTCTGGCATAACCGGTAATAATAGTTTGTCCGTAGCCTTCTTTGTAGGCTTCAAATTCCGAATTATCCACTAATCTGTTAATGATTTCCATCATATCGTACTGCTCATTTCGCGCTTTTGGCAAAATGCCGTAAAGACTTTTTTCATCCAAGGCAGGTTTCAAAGCTTTAATTCTACTAAAACCAGCCTTATCAAAATCGCCAATTTTACCCACTATATTTTTTATTTTGTCTAGCGCATCCTTGTCATCTTTAGCTTTATAATCAGTTACTCCCGATATTTCGCAATGTGTCGTCGCACCGCCAAGGGTTTCGTTGTCAATGCTTTCGCCAATGGCAGCCTTAACCAAATAACTCCCTGCTAGGAAAATACTTCCCGTTTTATCGACAATCAACGCTTCGTCGCTCATTATGGGCAGATAAGCTCCTCCAGCAACGCAACTTCCCATCACCGCTGAAATTTGAGTAATTCCCATGCTGCTCATCAAGGCGTTATTTCTGAATATGCGCCCAAAGTGTTCCTTGTCCGGGAAAATTTCGTCTTGCAAAGGCAAATAAACGCCAGCAGAATCTACTAAATAAATAATAGGTAATCTATTTTCCATGGCGATTTCTTGCGCTCTTAGATTTTTCTTTGCAGTAATCGGGAACCAAGCACCGGCTTTTACAGTGGCATCATTGGCAACAACAATGCATTGTTTTCCTTTGATGTATCCAATTTTAACGATAACTCCACCGGAGGGACATCCGCCATGTTCGGCATACATTCCCTCGCCAACAAAAGCGCCAATTTCAATGCGTTTTTCTTTGGCGTCAAGCAAATAATCAACACGTTCCCGAGCGGTCATCTTCCCTTCGGAATGTAATTTTTGCATTCGTTTTTCTCCTCCACCTAGTTTGACTTTGGCTAATTTTTGTTTCAGAGCGGAAAGAAGTAGTTTATTGTGGTCTTCGTTTTTATTGAAGTTCAAGTCCATAATGAAATTGTATTTTTCTAAATAGAGGGTAAAATTACGAAATCCATTACAAAATCTCGAAAATTATCGAGACAAACAGATTCAATACTAATTGTAAAACAAATTTGACACAGATTTCACAGATTTTCACAAATTAATCTGTGTAAATTTGTGAAATCTGTGTCGATAATTGTATCCAAATATATTGATTTACTTCTTCGACTCATTAACCAGTCGTTTTAAAATTGCCCACTGTTTCAGTGCATCTCGAGCTTCGACCGCTGGGTAACCCAACATTGTTTTTCCAGCAGGAATATCTGCCACAACGCCAGAACCCGCGCCAACAATAGCGCCGTCGCCGATTGTTGTATGGTCTTTTATTGAGGCGCTTCCGCCAATAATGACTCCGTTCCCTAAAGTTACAGAACCCGCTAATCCAGAATTTCCTGCCATAATGCAAAATTTCCCCAATCGACTATTATGACCAATTTGAACTAGATTGTCAATTTTGCAACCGTCACCTAAAACAGTCGAACTAAATTTCCCTCTATCGACGCAAGTATTGGCACCAATTTCAACATTATTACCAAGAACAACATTCCCAATTTGCGGAATTTTTACCAGACCTCTTTCGGGGTCAGGGCGAAAACCAAATCCGTCTGCTCCGATAGTAGCGTTAGGATGAATAATGCAACCGTTGCCCATCTGACAACGTTCTCTAACTACAGCGCCGGACCAGATTATAGTATTATTTCCGATCGTACATTCGTCGAGTATGGTTACATTAGGATAAATAGTAACGTTTTCGCCAAGTTCTACTTTTGGACCGATATAACATCCGGCACCAATACGGGTTCCGTTTCCTATGACGGCAGTATTGTCTATGAAAGCTGTTGGATGAATGTCAGTACTGAACAATGGAGTGGGAGGAGCGAAAAGTTCTAAGACTTGTGACATTGCCAAATCAGCATTTTTTACTTTGATGAAAGCCCTATTTTCTCCCGGTTCAATGGAAATATCTTCGTTGACAACCGCAGCGCAAGCCTTTGATGTTTCCCACAATTTTTCATATTTTTTGTTTCCAATAAAGGTAATTTCAGAAGCACTGGCCAATTCTAATTGTTCTGGAGCATTAATTTTTAAAGCAGCATCACCAACAATAGTGCCTTTTAGGACTTCGTTTATTTCTTGAATGGAATAAGATTTCATTAATTTTAGATTTGGAATATTCACCAAATAAAATGAATTTGCGATGAAATTCCTAATCAATTATAAAGAACAAAGTTTATTAGACATTTAAATGGATATTCTATGAGAGGCAATTGATTAATCTTTCGAACAAGTTATATTTGCTGTTTTAGTATTCATTTAAAGATAAGAGCTAAAAGGTCGTTGAAAACTTTGATTTTTGCTATTGAAAAAAGTTCATTTACTTTCGCAAATGAGTTTTTCTATGATACTTTAAATTTTTTTTTGATAATCATTTTTTTGTTCTTATATTATATCGTAATATTGCAATATAAATATATTACTATGGGAGCCACAAAAACAGATTTCTATACAGAACAACAAAACGAGTTAGCAGTTTTAGCCAAAGCTTTAGGTCATCCTGCCCGAATTGCAATTATAGAGCACATCTTAAAAGTCAACTCTTGTATTTGCGGAGATATTGTAAACGAATTACCGTTGGCACAGCCAACCGTTTCGCAACATCTAAAAGAATTGAAAAACGCAGGATTAATAAAAGGAAGCGTTGAAGGAAATGCAATTTGCTATTGCATCGACGAAAGCGGTTTTGAAAAATTCAAAAGTTTTTTCCAAAACGTAAACGACTCCATAGCAAAAAAGAAAACAGATTGTTGTTAAACTAAAAAAATATGTTATGAAACTATCAGAAGTTAAAAAACAATTAAGCACAGGTGAAAGTGTGACATTTCAATTACCAAACGGAACTTTTGTTCCCGAGCATTTCCACGTTACCGAGGTAGGTTTAATTACTAAAAACTTTATTGATTGTGGCGGAACTGTTCGTCACGAAAAAGTTGTCAATTTTCAGCTTTGGGAAGCAAACGATTTTGAACATAGACTAAAACCTAAAAAACTTTTAGATATCATAACATTATCGGAAAAAATTTTAGGCATTGAAGATTATGAAATTGAAGTCGAATACCAAGACACTACTATTGGTAAATACGATTTAGAATTCAACGGAGAAAATTTTGAATTGGTAAACAAACAAACTAACTGTTTGGCACAAGACAACTGCGGAATTCTATCAGATAAATTAAAAGTTAAAATGTCGGACAAAAACGATGAGTCTTGTTGTTCTCCTGACGGTAACTGTTGCTAAAAAATTAATCAAAAAAATAAATCAAGAAATGACAACTACACATTCACCTCTATTTTCTGAAATAGAAAATGTAATTAAGAGTTTCAAACCCGAAAACATTACAACAGAACGTAAAGTAATTTTACAACCACTTGTCGACTTTATTCAAGCCAAAGTCAACAATCATCAAGAAATTAGACTGAACTTTATTTGCACACATAATTCCAGAAGAAGTCATTTGTCGCAAGTTTGGGCCCAAACAGCAGCGGCACATTATGATATTAGAAATGTGTTTTGTTATTCAGGAGGTACGGAAGCAACCGCTATGTTTCCGATGGCGGCCAAAATTTTGGCTAAACAAGGCTTTCAAATCAAAACCATTGCCGAAGGAAGCAATCCTGTTTATACTATAAAATATGCAGAAAATGAACATCCAATTATTGGTTTTTCAAAAATTTTTGACGATCCATTTAATCCAAAAACTGATTTTGCAGCGATTCTGACTTGTTCCTCAGCTGATCTAGGCTGTCCTTTTATTGCTGGTGCTGAAAAACGTATTCCCATTACTTTTGAAGATCCAAAAGCATTTGACAACACACCACAACAAGCCGAAAAATACGAAGAAAGAAGTGTTCAAATTGCCACTGAACTATTTTATGTTTTCTCACAAATAAAAAAACAATAAAAATGAAAAACTATAAAAAAATATTTTTAAATACAATCATACTCTTAAGTTGTATAATCTCTTTATCGTTTGTAAATACACCAAAGCCAGATTTGAATCCAAAACTTTTAACATATTGTAAATCACTTCCATCCGAATTTAATCAGATTGATGAAGAAACAAAAGCCAGTTTAAATGAATTAGCCAATTACATTTCAGAGCAACAAAAAGAAAAAAAAGCAATCAATTTACTTTTTGTATGCACAAGTAATTCTCGAAGAAGTCATATGGCGCAAGTTTGGTCACAAATTGCCTCCGTATATTATGATGTAAAAATGGTAAGCACATTTTCTGGAGGAACAGAACAAACAAAAGTAAATAAAAATGCAATACTAGCTCTTGAAAAAACAGGAATAAAATTTCAATCCAATCAACAAAGCGAAAACCCAATCTGGACTGCTGTAATCGGTGATGAAATAAATCCAATAGTTCTGTTTTCAAAAAAATATACTTATTCAACAAATCCAACTCAAAATTTTGGGGCAATTATGGTTTGCTCTGAAGCTGACAAATCTTGCCCGAATGTTAATGGAGCCGATTTCCGATTAGGTTTACCATACCAAGACCCAAAAGCATTTGATAACACACCACAACAGAATGAAAAATACGACGAAAGATGTCGACAAATCGCTCGTGAAATGTTTTATGTATTTTCACAGATCAAACAATAACAATGTCATCAAATAATTGTACACCAGTAGTAGAAAGAAAAAAGTTAGGTTTTTTAGATCGCTTTTTAACTCTTTGGATATTCTTGGCGATGGCTATCGGAGTTTCTATTGGTTATTTCATACCATCAACTAGCGGTTTTATCAATTCCTTTTCAAGTGGAACAATGAATATTCCTTTGGCAATAGGATTAATTTTGATGATGTATCCACCTTTGGCAAAAGTAAAATACGAGCAAATGGGCGAAGTATTCAAAAACACAAAAGTGTTGGGAGCTTCATTATTACTAAATTGGATTGTGGGTCCAATTTTAATGTTTGCATTGGCATTATTATTTTTAAAGGGTTATCCGGAATATATGATTGGTGTAATCCTGATTGGGCTGGCTCGATGTATCGCAATGGTAGTTGTTTGGAATGATTTAGCCGACGGAAATAGGGAATATGCAGCTGGATTAATCGCATTAAACAGTATTTTTCAGGTATTACTTTACAGTGTTTATGCCTATGTTTTCATTACGATTTTGCCGCCTTATTTTGGTTACACCGGTTTTGAAGTCAACATCAGTATCGGACAAATTGCCGAAAGTGTTGGAATCTATTTAGGAATTCCTTTTGCCTTGGGAATTATCAGCCGTTATTCACTCATTGGCCTTAAAGGTTCAGAGTGGTTTGAAACTAAATACGTACCGTTTATTTCACCAATAACATTAATCTCATTGTTGTTTACAATCATTTTGATGTTTAGTCTGAAAGGCGAATTAATTGTTCAAATTCCAATGGATGTTGTGCTTATTGCTATTCCGTTAGTGATTTATTTTATGATAATGTTCGTCATTAGTTTCTTCATCGGAAAATACTTTGGCGCTGATTATTCAAAATCAACAGCCATTGCCTTCACGGCAACTGGAAACAATTTCGAGTTGGCCATTGCAGTCGCTATAGGCGTTTTTGGAATTAATAGCGGACAAGCTTTTGCGGGAGTTATTGGTCCGCTGGTCGAAGTGCCAGCATTAATAGCTTTGGTAAATGTCGCTTTTTGGTTCAGAAAAAAATATTACTCTAAATAAGAAACCCAACAAGTTTAAATACCTGTCGGGTTTAATATTCAATACTAAATCTAAAATCTGCAATCTGATACCTGCAAACTTAAAATTATTCCTCCTCACGCTGTCCCATCATCATCAAAAAGGCTTTCAGGAACTCGTCGATATCGCCATTCATCACGCCGTCAACATTGCTAGTTTCATAACCAGTACGAACGTCTTTCACTAATTTATAGGGTTGCATCACATAATTCCGAATTTGCGAACCCCATTCAATTTTCATTTTTCCTGCTTCAATATCAGAGCGTTGTGCTTGTTGCTTTTTGAGCTCAATTTCATACAATTGAGATTTCAGCATTTGCATCGCGCGGTTCCTGTTGTCGTGTTGCGAACGTGTTTCGGAGCATTGAATCTGAATTCCCGATGGCTTGTGAGTCAGTTGCACTTTTGTCTCTACTTTATTCACATTTTGACCACCTGCTCCACTGGAACGAGAGGTAATAATTTCTATATCGGCAGGGTTGATGTCAATTTCAATGGTATCATCAACCAGAGGATAAACATAAACTGAAACAAACGAAGTGTGTCGCTTTGCGTTACTATCAAATGGAGAAATTCGTACCAAACGGTGCACTCCATTTTCGCCTTTAAGATAGCCAAAAGCATAATCACCTTCGATTTCTAAGGTTACTGTTTTTATCCCTGCGGCATCACCTTCCTGATAATTGAGTTCCCGAATTTTGTAGCCCGATTTTTCGGCCCACATCATATACATGCGCATCAACATAGAGGCCCAATCGCAACTTTCCGTTCCGCCAGCACCAGCAGTAATCTGTATTACAGCACTCAAACTGTCGCCTTCATCAGACAACATATTTTTGAATTCAATAGCTTCAATATGATTTTGAGTAGTGTTGTATTGCTCGTCCAATTCTTCTGCAGAAAGTTCTCCTTCTTTGTAGAATTCGTAAGCGAGTTGCAACTCATCAGTCATTTCGACCGCTTTGTTGTAATCTTCAATCCATTTTTTCTTAGAACGAAGTATTTTTACATACGCTTCAGCTTCTTTTGGATTGTTCCAAAAGTCTGGAGCCAAGGTTTTCTCTTCTTCGTTTGTAATTTCGATTAATTTAGCATCAACGTCAAAGATACCTCCTCAACGCACCAAGGCGCTCTACAATACCTTTTATTTGTTCGGTAGTTGTCATAAATTATAGTAATTTTGCGATTAATTATTTGAAGCTAATCCCGCTATTCGCTGCAATCCACGCAAAAAAGCGTGGGATTTTCGCTGCTATCGGGGCTAAAAAAGCTGCAAATAAACACCCATTTTATTAAAAAAACAAAAGTAAACTATATAAAGAATATATGGAAATTAATTTAATAAGTGATACCGTAACGAAGCCTTCGCCAGAGATGTTACGCGAAATGTTTAAAGCCGAAGTCGGTGACGATGTCTATAAACAAGATCCAACCGTAATCAAATTAGAAGCTAAAGTGGCTGAAATGTTCGGGATGGAAGCGGCGCTCTTTTTTCCTTCTGGAACGATGGCAAATCAAACGGCAATTAAACTAAATACGCAACCCGGAGAGCAATTAATAGCCGATAAATGGGCACATGTATATAATTATGAAGGCGGCGGCGTCTCCTTTAATAGCGGTGTATCTTGTTGTCTTTTAGACGGTAACCGCGGCATGATTACTGCCGAACAAGTTGCCGACTCTGTTAATGATCCAGAATTTTATCACAGTCCACTCACAAGTTTAGTTTGTGTAGAAAACACCACCAACAAGGGCGGTGGCGCTTGTTATGATTTTAAAGAGTTCAAAAAAATTAAGAAAGTTTGTGATGCTAAAAATTTAAAATTTCATTTAGATGGAGCTCGAATTTGGAATGCTTTAGTTGCCACAAATGACAATCCTCAGGAATACGGGCAAGTATTCGATACCATTTCGGTTTGTTTGTCTAAAGGTTTGGGAGCGCCCATTGGATCCCTTCTTTTGTCTGATAAAGCTACAATTCACAGGGCTTTGAGAATTAGAAAAATTCTAGGTGGCGGCATGCGTCAGGTAGGATATTTGGCGGCAGCCGGATTATATGCTTTAGATAATAATATCGAAAGATTATCCGATGATCACCGCCGTGCAAAGGAAATCGGTGCTGTTTTAGCAAAACAAAATTGGGTCGCTAAGGTAGAACCTATCGAAACCAATATTTTAATTTTTTCGATACATCCGCAAATTAGCGAAGCGACTTTAATGGAAAAATTAAAACAGAAAGGAATTGCAATAAGCTCGATGGGTCACGGTAAACTGCGAATTGTCACTCATCTCGATTACCGAGAAGTGATGCATACTTATGTTTTAGAAAAATTGGGGAAATTATAATACGTTAGGGGCTAGGAGTTAAGGGTTAAGGGTTAAGGGTTATGAGTTGGGATATCTGAAAATGTGCAACTTCCCACTTCTCACTTCTAGCTTTTAACTCCCCACTATTTCTTCATTTCTTCCAGCATTGCGATGATTTTGTCTAATTTCTCAACATCCAATTTATTGAGTATCGTCGTCAATGCCTCAATTTCTAGTTTTGCGTCAATATTAGTTTGATAATCAGCCTGAGCTTGCATCCTGTCTCTTTCACTTTGTCGGTTTTGTGACATCATAATAATAGGCGCTGCATAAGCAGCTTGGGTCGAGAAAAGAAGATTGAGCAAGATAAATGGATAAACATCCCAATGGTAGAAAAAACCAACAAGATTTAGTGTCATCCAAAGAATTACCAAAACTGTTTGAAGAATAATAAATTTCCAGGAGCCCATACCTTTTGCCACAGCATCGGCTAAGCGGCTGCCGAAGTTCAATGTTTCAGTGTGTTTATCGTGCCAATTTTTGTGATTGATCATCGGATTTTATATTGTGTTACTTTTTTTATTTAAACATCTCATCCATTCCTGGAATCATGGGCATATCGACTTTGGCGACAGCGTCTAATTCGGCTTGGTTTACTTTTGCAGCTTTTTCGATAGCTTTGTTTAAAATTATTATTAAATAATCTTCTAGTTGTTCCTTATCTTGTAACAAAGAATCGGTTATAGCTATAGTTTTTAATTTACCGTTTGCCGTAAAAGTTACTTTCAATTCGCCGTCATTACTTTGCTCGTCGATTAAAACGGAATCTAAACGCAATTTTGTTTCTTCTATTTTTCGTTGGGTTTCTTTCAATTTACCCATCATTCCCATTAAATCCATTATGATAATTTTTAAAATTTGTTCTGTAAAATTACTATATTGCAAAGTAATATTGACTGTTTAATTGATAAAATTAAAATTCACTCTAAACGCTCTTTACGTTATTTTTGTAACAATTGCTTCAAAGCCGAAAGATTAAATTATGATTAAAAAAATACTGCCACCAATCGCCAAAATAATTCCTAAAACAATGGAGAAATTCGGTGATACTCGAATTGATAATTACTTTTGGTTGAACGACCGCAAAAACCCAGAAGTCATTGAGTATTTGAATAAAGAAAATTCGTACTACAAAAAAATGACTGCTCATACCAATGCTTTTCAAAAAGAATTATTTGAAGAAATGAAAAGTAGAATCAAGGAAGATGATGAGTCTGTGCCCTATTTTTATAACGGTTATTACTACATTACCCGTTTTGAAACTGGCAAAAATTACCCCATTTATGCGAGAAAAAAGGAAAGCCTTTCGGCTAAAGAGGAAATTTTATTCGATTGTAACAAACTAGCAAAAGGAAAATCTTATTTTCAATTGGGCGGTTTGAGCATTAGTCCGGATAATAAATTAGCCGTTTTTAGTTATGATATTGTTGGACGACGAATTTATGATATTCAAGTCAAAAATTTGGAAACAGATAAAATTCTATCGGATAAAATAGAAAAAGTATCTGGAAATGCGGTTTGGGCCAATGATAACAAGACTATTTTTTATTCGAGTCAAGATGAAATTACTTTGCGTTCCGATAAAATTTTCAAACATAAATTAGGTTCAAATCAAAGCGATGATGTTTTGGTTTATTTCGAAAAAGACGAAACTTATAATGTTGAGGTGGCCAAATCCAAGTCCAGAAAATACCTAGCGATTGAGTCGGGAAGTACACTGACCACGGAATATAGAATATTAGAAGCTGACAATCCCGATGGGAAATTTCGAATTTTCCAGAAACGAGTTCGCGGTTTGGAATACAGCATCAACCATTATGAGGATCGTTTTTATATAATGACTAATAAGGACAAAGCAACGAATTTTAAGTTGATGAAAACGTTAGAAACCGCAACCGAAAAAGAAAATTGGACAGAGGTTGTTCCACATCGTGAGGATGTTTTGTTAGAAGATATTGAGATTTTTAAAGATTTTTTGGTTCTAGAAGAACGCTCAAATGGATTGAATAAAATTAGGATTATGCCTTGGAGTGGGGACGGGGAATATTATTTGCCGTTTGATAGTGAAACGTATACCGCTTACACGGGAACCAACGTAGATTTCGACACGGATATTTTGCGTTATTCCTATCAATCAATGACGACACCCTCCTCGGTGATTGATTTCAATATGAACACAAAAACCAAGGAAATCAAGAAGGAGCAACAAGTGCTTTCCCGAGACTTCGGGAGTAAATTCGACAAAAATAATTACACCGAAGAACGAATTTGGGCCAATGCAAAAGACGGAACCCAAGTACCTATTTCCATGGTTTATAAAAAAGGATTGACAAAGGACGGCAAGAATCCCTTGTTGCTCTATGCCTACGGTTCGTATGGACATTCGATAGATGCTACCTTTTCATCCACGAGATTAACATTACTTGATCGAGGATTTATTTTTGCTATAGCACACATTCGTGGCGGCGAAGATTTAGGAAGACAATGGTATGAAGACGGCAAATTACTGAAAAAGAAAAATACGTTTACTGATTTTATTGATTGTTCTACATTTGTAATTGACCAAAATTACACTTCGCCCGAGCATTTGTATGCCGAAGGAGGTTCTGCGGGAGGATTATTGATGGGGGCAATCATAAATATGGCTCCAGAATTGTATAATGGAATCATTGCTCAAGTACCTTTTGTTGATGTGCTCACCACAATGTTAGACGATACAATTCCTTTGACAACTGGAGAATATGATGAGTGGGGAAATCCAAACAGTAGAAAATTTTATAAGTATATGGCTTCCTATTCGCCTTACGATAACGTAAAAAAACAAAAGTATCCCAATATGTATGTTTCCACCGGATTACACGACTCACAGGTACAGTACTGGGAACCAGTTAAATGGGTTGCTAAATTACGAAATTTAAAAACAGATGATACTGTTTTATTTTTAGATATCAATATGGTTGCTGGTCACGGAGGTGCTTCGGGAAGGTTTGAAGCTATCAAAGAATTAGCTAAAGAATACAGTTTTTTATTAGATTTAGAAAAAATTGAAAAGTAATTAGAAAATTTTTGTTAAATTTGCAAAGATTATAGGTTAAACAAAAAAGTGTCGTTGATTAACTATTTTTTTATGAAAGAAGAAATTTGCGCTTATAATAGTGTTTTAGAATTAATAGGTAACACACCACTTATTAAACTAAATAAAGTTACCGAAAAATTAAAAGGAAATTTTTACGCTAAAGTGGAAGCTTTTAATCCAGGACATTCGACCAAAGATCGTATTGCTTTATTTATTATTGAAGAAGCAGAAAAGCGAGGAATTCTTTCTCCTGGTGATACCATTATAGAAACAACTTCAGGAAATACAGGTTTTAGTTTGGCTATGGTTAGTATTGTCAAAGGCTATAACTGTATATTAGCTGTTAGTTCAAAATCTTCTAAAGATAAAATTGATATGCTTCGTACTTTGGGAGCGAAAGTTTATGTTTGTCCAGCTCACGTTTCTGCTGATGACGAACGCTCTTATTATAATGTCGCTAAACGTTTGCACGAAGAGACGAAAGGTTCCGTATACATTAATCAATACTTCAATCAGTTAAATATTGATGCTCATTATATGTCAACTGGACCAGAAATTTGGCAACAAACAAACGGTAAAATTACACATCTTGTCGCTTGCAGCGGAACGGGCGGAACCATTTCTGGAACTGCAAAATACTTGAAGGAGCAAAATCCAAATATTAGAATTTTAGGTGTTGATGCTTTTGGGTCGGTATTAAAAAAATACCATGAAACCAAAGAATTTGACAATGCAGAAATTTATCCATACAGAATAGAAGGTTTAGGGAAAAATCTAATTCCATCTGCTACAGATTTTGATGTTATCGATCAGTTTATGAAAGTTACGGACGAGGAAAGTGCCCACGCTACGCGGGAATTGGTGCGAAGAGAAGGTCTTTTTGTTGGGTATACCTCAGGTGCAGTTTTGCAAGCTATAAGACAATATGCAGAAGAAGGAGAATTTGATGAAAACAGCAACATAATTGCAATTTTTCCAGATCACGGTTCGCGATATATGAGTAAAGTATTCAATGATGACTGGATGAACGATCAAGGTTTCTTTGATAGTATCAACGAAGAGGAAGTTCAAAAAATTGAATTTATTAAATAGCATTAAGTGCAAAAAATTAAGTATTAAGACATAAAAAAAACTCCATTCGTTTGATCGAATGGAGTTTTTTTATGCTCTTTATAACTATAAATGCTGCAATCTAAAATCTGCAATCTAATTACTCCTCCATAGTATGATACACGTTCATCACATCATCATCTTCTTCTATTTTCTCAATTAATTTTTCAACATCGGCCATTTCAGCTTCAGACAGTTTTTTTGTAATTTGCGGAATACGCTCAAAACCAGAAGAAAGAATTTCTAGTTTTCTGTTTTCTAATTCTTTTTGTATAGTTCCAAAGCTACCAAAAGGAGCATAAATTAATATTCCATCTTCATCTTCAAAAACTTCTTCGGCACCAAAATCGATTAACTCTAATTCTAACTCTTCGGGATCAATTCCACTAGCAGGAATTCTAAAATTACAGGTATGGTCAAACATAAATTCTACGGAACCTTGCGTTCCAAATGTTCCGTTGCATTTATTAAAATAGCTTCGAATATTAGCCACCGTTCTATTGTTATTGTCCGTAGCAGTTTCAACCAGAATAGCAACTCCGTGCGGCGCATAACCTTCAAATAAAACCTCTTTATAGTTGGCAGTATCTTTATCTGTTGCTTTCTTGATGGCGCGTTCCACATTTTCTTTAGGCATATTTACGGCCTTAGAATTTTGGATCACCGCTCTTAATCTGGAGTTTGCCTCAGGGTTTGGTCCGCCTTCTTTCACGGCCATTACAATATCTTTTCCAATTCTGGTAAATGCTTTGGCCATCGCTGACCAACGTTTCATTTTTCGACCTTTTCTGAACTCAAACGCTCTTCCCATTGCTAAACTATTATATTAAACTGCAAAAATACAGTTATTCTTTATTGAATCAAATGTTTTTTTAATCAATTGGAACATATCGCGCAATAAAATTCTCTCCTGTTACATTCCAATTATTGATAGTATTTGTTCGTTCTATATTGTATTTATTGATGGTCTTGTTGTAATTCCCTACTTCTTTATTTAGTTCGTTGACTAGTTTATTGAAATTATCAATTTCCTCTTTTGATCGGTTGTTAGCCGATTTGTTGTCCATTATTGTTTTACTCTCTTTAAATTTTTGATTCAACATTATAAACGTTGTTACTGTTGAACTTAACTCAAGTGCTTCTTTTTTTGTAAATTCCAAAACTTTTTTTGTAGCTAACACCAAAGACATATCATTTTTATACGGTTTGATTGTTTTTAGTTTTTCCATTCCTTCGTTCGAATATTGTTCTAAAGCATTGGTATTTTGCTGAATAATACTGATGTCGTTGTTTTCGATAGCCTTTAATAAAGCCGATTCAGTGAAATTTACTTTAAAAAAAATTAAATACAATTGAGTGTGATCTGCAAAAACATCATTGGATATTTTCATTTTTTTACCCAATTCGCTTGTGTCTTCTCCAATTTGAATGTGGTATTTATTGGCAAATATTTTTTGATTCGCATTTAGTTTATCCACTTCTTCATTAATTTTAGCATTTACCAAATCCCTGGTCATAATATAGGCTTCCATATAATCATAGGATTGCTCGGCTACTTCCTGCAAATTGATAATTTTGTCGTATTCTTCATTAATTTGTTTTTCTGAAATGGATAAATAGGCAAGCAATTGATTTTTATAATCTACATCGCCTTTGTAACCATCTTTTAATAGCTCGATTTTTTTGCTAGCATTTTGAATGCTTTTTACAAGTGATTTTCTTGTTGTATCGATTCGTCTGGCATTTTTTGTATGCGCTACTGTAGTCATATATTTCCATGTGGTTCGTGAAATAATCTCTGTTTCCTTGCCAATGTAATTCAAATAATCTATAGGTGTTTGAAGATCTTGGGCATTTGACAATGTTACTAATAAAAAAAATAGAATAGCACTAAGGTTAGTTTTCATAAAGTTTATTTTTTTAGTTTATTGAAGTCATTTAGTATAGCAACAACTTCTTCGATATAAGGATTGGTTTTAAGTTCTTTTATTTTATAAGTATTAATCTCCTGTTGATAGTCATCATATTTAAGTTTTTCAGCATCGTATGAAGTATTCGTAATAATACAATTATTCTCCTTTGCGACGTTCTTTTTAATTTGTTCCCATAGCGAATCTATTTCGTGAATATCATTAAATACGGCTTTGAAATTGACTAAAAGTGGTTTTTTTGGATTGAAGTAAAGCGCAATTATCTTTTCGTTTAATGATTTAATCTCGTTAAATCGTAAATTGTTCTTAGTTCTAGAATTACTTAATTCCTCTAATTTTTGCAAATGATGTGTGGGTAACGCATTATATCTCGCTTTTGTAGTAATAACATCATATTTTAAAGCTGTTTTGAGGCTTATCTCACGAGGAACGATGCTATCAAACAGAACAGGTAAAATAATTTCAGGAATAATTCCTTTAATTTGGTTGCTGTCACCCGTGATTCTGTAGAATTTTTCAACGGTTAGTTTTACAAAATCTTTTCGACTTCCGTCCAAAGGGATAATAGTTTGCATCGTAGCCTTTCCTAGTGATTTACTTCCTACAATCAATGCCCTATTGTAATCCTGCATTGCCGCTGCAAAAAACTCACTTGCCGATGCTGAGTTCCCATTGATTAGTATCACGATTGCATCTTTATAGGAAGTACCGCGATAATAATCTTTTAAAATAGTATGTGTGTTTTGTTTGTTTACTAATACCGAAACCGGGCCAAAATCAATAAACATTCCAGCCAGTTTAATCGCCTCCTCCATAGAACCGCCGCCATTATCTTGAAGATCAATTACCAATCCTTGAATGTTATCCTTCTGAAGTTTTTGAATCTCTTTGGCAACATCATCAGCGCAACCTTGATTGCTGTAACCATCAAAATCAGAATAAAAATTTGGAATTTTGATATAGCCAATTTTAGTTTCTTTCTCAACAATGAAACTCGAAACTGCATTTGCAGTCGCTTTCATTACTATTTTTTTGAGTAAAACATCAAGGACAGTTCCATTTTTCTTCTGAATCGTTAATAGGATTTCCTCATTAGAATCCGAAAAAATCAGTTCTCCGATTTTATCTAGCGGAGCACAAGAAACTAAATATTCCGTTCCTTTTGTATTGGAAATCTTCGTAATTACATCCTCTTTTTCAAACTTTTTACTTCTCGCTGCAGGTCCACCCGGAACGATATCTTCAACAACGATTTCCTCTTTCTCATTGAGAGTTACATGGAGTCCAATGGATAAGCCACTCGTAGATAAAGCCGATATAAAACTTGTTTTGGCATCCTGTGAAAAGTAATTTGTATGAGGGTCAAAATAGCTACAAAAAATATTCAGAAAATCATTTTGAAGGTCATAACCTAATTCTTCAGAGCTACTGAGTAGACTATTAACTTTGCAGAAGTGTTTTTCGAATATCTTGGCTTTCGAATTTTTTTCTAGCTTAGAAAAATAAGGAGAAAGTGAATCCAGATTAGAACTTAATTTAGAGATATCTTCTAGAATATCAAACTTCAATCTTTTTCGCCATACTCGCTCGAAATCAGTAACCACTAAATCAAAAGGGAAGTTTTTCTTTGAGAATTTAACGGTGTCTTTAGAGTTATAATTAAAAACTTCGTTTTGTATTTTCTCTAATGTTAATTTCTTTCTCTTTAAACTGAACTGATACATCGAAACAAAATCATTCATGAAAGAACAATCGTTTTGAGAAATGTAATCGTCTAAAAGTAAGCGATGTTTACAGAGTTTTTCGTATTCTATTTTGGTAAATAAATTTCTGTTCCCATCTAAGTTATTCATAAAAGAATCAAATACAAAAACTGATAGACTGTCGTCGATTGGTTTTGGACTATAATGTTCCCGTTGGATTAACGCATTTATTTTAGAAAGTATATCACAAGTTTTGTTGCTATTCTGACCCAGTATGGAGAAAGTTGTAAGGAATAGTACAAGTGAAAAATTTCTCATCTGTGGTTTTTATTTCTTATAAAAAGGCAATTTTACCACCTTCGCAGGAACGTCATTTTTGCGAATTCTGATGAAAATTTCGCTGTCAATAACACTATTTTCTGTAGTTACATAACCCATTCCAATTCCAACATTCATCGATGGCGACATTGTTCCCGAAGTTACGATTCCGATAGGGATTCCTGATGCATCCACAATTTCGTAATCGTGTCTTGGCACGGAGCGTTCTTGCATTTCGAAAGCAACTAATTTTTTTGAAACTCCTGTTTCTTTTTGTTTCTTCAAGTTATCTGAGTTGGTAAATTCTTTTGTGAATTTAGTAATCCAACCCAATCCAGCTTCCAATGGTGAAGTCGTATCGTTGATATCGTTTCCGTACAAACAGAATCCCATTTCTAAACGTAGCGTATCGCGAGCAGCAAGACCAATAGGCTTGATCCCAAAGGCAGCGCCAGCTTCAAAAACTTTGCTCCAAATTTGTTCCACTTCGGAATTTTTGCAATAAATTTCGAAACCACCAGAACCAGTATAACCTGTTGCCGATATGATCACGTGCTCAATTCCGGCAAAATCTGCTACTTCAAAATGATAATATTCAATCGCTGATAAATCTATTGATGATAAAGATTGCATCGCTTCGACCGCCTTAGGACCTTGAATCGCTAATAAGGAATACTCATCCGAAAGGTTTTGCATTGCAACACCCAAATCATTTTGAGATGAAATCCAATCCCAATCTTTTTCTATGTTTGAAGCATTTACCACCAGTAAATACTGTTCATCTTTCATTTTATAAACTAATAAATCGTCTACAATTCCGCCGTCATTGTTAGGCAAACAAGAATATTGCGCTCTTCCGTTGGTCAAAGTCGCAGCATCATTCGAAGTTACTTTTTGAATCAAGGCCAAGGCGTTGGGTCCTGTCAATAAAAATTCACCCATGTGCGAAACATCAAAAACACCCACACTGTTGCGTACGGTTTCATGTTCCGCATTCACACCTTCATAAAGAATGGGCATATTGTAACCGGCAAAAGGAAGCATTTTAGCTCCTAAACTCTCGTGTATGTGCGTTAGCGCAGTATTTTTCATCGTGGATGATATAAAGTTTTAAGTGGCTAATTTATTGATTTAAATTGGAGTGGCAAAGAGATTTTGGGACGAATAATTAAGTCGAAATCCTAAAATTTTCGAGTTTTGCTGCGGTTTCACTTACAAAATAATAAATTTGAATCACTCCCAAATTTCACTCCTATAAAATCCGTAACTTTATAAAAATAAATGCCATGGAAAATCCAATTCTTATAGACAAAAAGGAAATCCTTAAACGCTACAAACCTATTGATGCAAATACTCACAAAGGGATTCAGGGTCACGCTTTGCTAATTGGCGGAAGCTATGGCAAAATAGGAGCAATGGTATTATCCTCAAAAGCGTGTTTGAAAACCGGTTGCGGTTTGGTTTCCGTGTTTATGCCGCGGTGCGGATACGAAATCCTGCAAACTGCGAATCCGGAAGTAATGGTTTTGACGGATGTTCAGGAAAAATACATTTCGAAAATTGAAATTGATTTTACGCCAAAAGCCATCGGAATTGGCTCTGGAATAGGGCAGGGAATCGAAACACAAACTGCGATACACCGTTTTATTAAAACAAATAAAGTTCCATTGGTTATTGATGCTGACGGATTGAATATTATGTCTCAAAACAAAGATTGGCTTCGTTTTTTACCAAATAAAACTATTTTTACTCCTCACCTAAAAGAACTAGAGAGACTCATTGGGAAGTGGAATTCTGAAGACGAAAAGTTCGAAAAGACTATTGCTTTTTCCAAGTTGTATAATCTAATTATGGTGATGAAAGGCGCGCCCACTTTTATAATTGACGGAGAATTGATTTATGAAAACACGACTGGAAACGCAGCCTTGGCAACAGCAGGAACTGGAGATGTATTAACTGGAATGATTACGAGTTTGCTAGCGCAATCCTACGAACCAATTGATGCTGCTATTTTAGGAGTGTACCTTCACGGATTGACTGCTGACATAGCCTTAAAAGAAACGGGTTACCAATCTTTTATCGCTTCAGATGTTATAGCAACTATTGGAAAAGCGTATCTGAGTTTGGAAAAATAATTTAAGTTATAAAATTCTCTTTTCCAATACCATAAATTCTAAAGGTTCGCTTGTAGTTTGACTAAAAACGTTGCTCACCGGAAAAGGTTCTCTTAATCCTGTATCGACAAAACCATTGCGGTTATACCACGAAATAAGCTCATCACGAACAGAAATTACCGTCATTACAATTTTAGACAAACCCACTTCCGATGCGAAAACCTCGGCTTGTTGCATTAATTTTTTTCCAATACCGCTATTTTGTAGTGCAGGAGAAACGCTCAGCATCCCAAGGTACAATTCATTTTCATTTTCTTTCAACAATACACAACCTATAATCATGTCTTTGTCTGAATATTTTAGAATGGTGCTTTTTTCATCTTTAATGATGGCAGTTAATTCTTCTTCGGTGGTTCTTTTTCCTTCTAATATATGGGCTTCAGTGGTCCATCCTTTTTTGGATGATTCACCGCGATACGCAGAATTGATTAATGTATTTAAAAAAGAAACGTCTTCTAAAGATGCTTTTGTAATCATAAAGTTGTTATTAAGTTGTTTCTAAAAACGCTTTCAATTCCTCGTAAGTTTTGATTTTTGTGCTTACTTTTTCTTTGTTCAATACGCTTTCAATTTGTGTTGGAATTGGCAGTTTTATGTTTAAAGCCGGTTCAACCACATTTAAAAACTTAATAGGATGCGCTGTCTCTAAGAAAATCCCGATGGCATTTGGATGGTTTTTTAGTTCTTGTTTCAAACCTAAATATCCTATCGCTCCGTGTGGTTCTGCAATGTAACCGTCAATTTTATAAATGAATTGCATGGCTTGTAAAGTTTCTTGGTCGGTATGAGAAAAGGAAGAAAAATCTTTTTTGAATTCCTCCAAATCGTTGTTGTACATTTCCTGAATTCGGATAAAATTACTGGGATTTCCAACATCCATCGCATTTGAAATGGTTGCTTTGGAAGGTTTTGGATCGTAATTTCCTTTTTCCAAGAATCTTGGAACTGTATCATTTACATTGGTCGAAGCCACGAAATGTTCAATAGGCAAGCCCATTTTTTTTGCTATGATTCCGGCACAAATATTCCCAAAATTCCCACTCGGACACGAAAATACCAATGGTTTGTTTTGAGATTTCAATTGCTTGTAAGAAAAGAAAAAATAAAACATTTGCGGCAACCAACGCGCAATATTAATTGAGTTGGCCGAAGTCAGATTATGATGTGCCAGACTTTCGTCCAAAAAGGCTTTTTTGACCATATCTTGGCAATCATCAAAAAAACCATCAACTTCTAAAGCTTTGATGTTTTGTCCCAAAGTCGTCAATTGTCTTTCTTGAATGTCGCTCACTTTTCCTGAAGGATATAAAATGATCACTTCAACACCTTGCACGCCAAGAAAACCGCTGGCAACAGCTCCTCCGGTATCTCCAGATGTAGCGACAAGAACAGTGTTTTTATTATCTATTTTGTCTCTGTTAAAATAGGCTAAACAACGTGACATAAAACGAGCGCCAACATCCTTGAACGCCATTGTGGGCCCGTGATATAATTCTAAGGCATATATTCCTTCCTCCACTTTCACGGTTGGGAAATCGAAACATAAAGTTTCGGTGATGATTTGTTTTAAAGTTTGGACAGGGATATCGTCACCCACAAATTGTTTGATGGCTTCGAAAGCGATTTCTTCGTTGCTTAACTTTTCGATATTCTCGAAAAAATTAGCATTTAATGGAGTGATAGATTCTGGAAAATACAGTCCTTTGTCGGCTGCTAATCCTTGTATTACAGCTTCTTCAAAAGAAACTTCTGGGGCATTGTGGTTTAAACTGTAGTATTTCATTTTTAAATTTTAGATTTTTTGGCAATACGGGTCACATTTTAAAAACTAAAAACATCAAACTTAAATAGGTTTTAATTCCCCCCTTGCGGGTTAGGGGGCTATTATACTTACACCTTCTGCATTCACTTTTGAAACGTGAATTTCATAAGGCAAATTGATTTCGTCATAAACGGCACTCATCGCTTTGGCAATTTTTTTGGCGGTTTCCTTTCCTTTGCTCAAGGCAAAAATAGACGGACCTGAACCTGAAATACCAGAACCTAAAGCTCCGTTTTCATATGCTACCTTCTTTATCAAGTCAAAACCAGGAATCAGCATACTGCGCACCGGCTCGATGATTTCATCGTGCAATGAACGGCCGATTAATTCGTAATCATTGGTGTACAATCCAGCGACTAATGCGCCTACATTTCCCCATTGGGTGATGGCACTTTTGAGAGAGACGGTTTGTTTTAATACAGAACGCGCATCCGAAGTTTTTAATTCTATTTGAGGGTGAACTACGGTTGCATACAATTCTGATGGACTGTCAATTTTGATAATATCCAAAGGATTGGTGCTTCTAACTAATGTAAAACCGCCCAATAGGCAAGGAGCAACGTTATCAGCGTGTGCATTTCCGCTGGCCAATTTTTCGCCTTGCATGGCAAATTTCACTAACTCTTTTCTTGTAAATGGACGCCCTAACAATTCGTTGATACCAAAAACAGCTCCTGCAGAACTGGCGGCACTGCTTCCTATTCCGCTTCCGGCTTTGATGTGTTTGTAGATTTCGATTTCGAAGCCGAATTCAGTGTCCACTTCTTCCAACATCGCCAAAGCCGAAACTCCAGCCACGTTTTTTTCGGTTTCTAATGGTAAATCTGCTCCCACAATTTTTGTGATTCGAATTCCTTTTACATCGGATTTTCTAATAATCATTTCGTCACCCGCAGTCGTTAAGCACAATCCTAGCACATCAAATCCGCAGGAAAGGTTGGCGATGGTTGCAGGGCAAAATATTTTTATTTCTCTCATAAATAGGCGTCCCGATCTCCCCAAAGGGGAGAAGTACACAGGAATTAATTGTTAATAATTATTTTGAACCTCTCCAAATTCCCCCGTAAGGGGTTAGGGGGCTATAGGCTTCCAATGCGAATTACATCGGCAAAAATTCCTGAAGCTGTGACTGCGGCGCCAGCACCAGCGCCTTTAATCAATAAAGGTTGATCCACATATCTGTCCGTATAAAACTGTACAATATTGTCTTTTCCTTCTAAATTATAGAACGGACTTTCTTTCGGGATAAATTCCAAACCTACTCCAGCTTTTCCGTTTTCGAAAGTAGCTACAAATTTTAATCGACTATCTTTTGCTTTAGCTTCCGCCAAAAGGTTTTCAAAATGGCTTGCATTGGCCATTAACGACTTGAAAAAATCATCGTTGTTAGTTGTCTCTATACATTTCACTGGAAGAAAAGAATTGTTTTGAATATCCTCAATTTCCATTTTATATCCACTTTCACGAATCAAAATTAAAATTTTTCTGGCTACATCCACACCGCTGAGGTCAATTTTTGGATCTGGTTCGGTAAATCCTTGAACCCCCGCTTCTTTTACGACATCGTGAAAAGAATTATTTTCATCGAAATTGTTGAAAATAAAGTTCAGACTTCCGGATAATACTGCCTGAATTTTGTTGACTTTATCACCAGAAGCTATCAAATGTTTTAAGGTGTCGATAATGGGTAATCCTGCACCAACATTAGTTTCGAACAAGAAAGGAGCATTGTATTTTCGAGATAATTGTTTTAGGCTACTATAATTATTATACGCAGAGGAACAAGCAATTTTATTGCAAGTCACCACCGCAATATTTTGTTTTAAATATTGATTATACGTTTGTGAAACCCCTTCATTTGCAGTAATATCTACAAAAATACTATTGCGTAAATTAAGTGCTTTTACTCTTGCTATAAAAGTTTCTTTATCAGCAGTTTCTCCAGTTTCTAAAAGTGATTGCCATTCTTTTAGAGTAATTCCTTCTTCGTCAAAATACATTTTTCTAGAATTGGATACCGCCACCACTCTCAAGTTTATTTTTAGATTTTCTTTCAAGAATTTCTTTTGTTGGTTGATTTGCGAAATGAATTTTTCACCTACGTTTCCAACGCCCATCACAAAAAGGTTCAACTGTTTTGTGTTTTCTTCAAAAAAGTTTTCGTGTAGCGTATTCAATGCTTTTTTCACGTCTCTTTCGTTGATAACCGCCGAGATATTTCTTTCGGAAGCGCCTTGAGCAATCGCTCTGATATTGACATTATTTTTCCCTAAAGTACTGAACATTCTTCCGCTTAAGCCTTGGTGATTTTTCATATTTTCACCCACTAAAGCAATAATACAGAGGTTTTTTTCTACAATGCAGGATTCAATTTTGTTCTGTGAAATTTCAGTGTCAAAGGCGGTATTGATTGCATTCTTAGCATTGTCTGCATCATCATCTAAAATACCGACACAAATAGAATGTTCTGAGGATGCCTGGGTAATAAAAATCACATTGATATTTTCGCGTGATAGCACTTCAAAAAGTCTTTTAGAAGAGCCTGCAACACCTATCATTCCTGAACCTTCCAGCGTAATTAGAGTAATGTTGTCAATATGGCTGATTCCTTTTACTGGATTGGTCTGTACAGTGTCTTGGCTTGAAATATAAGTTCCTTCGGATTTTGGTTCAAAAGTGTTTTTGATCCAAATGGGAATATTTTTTCTTAAAACGGGTTGAATCGTTGGCGGATATAGCACTTTGGCACCAAAGTGAGACAACTCCATAGCTTCTTGATAGGAGATGTTGGATATTGATTGGGCTTGTTTCACAATTTTAGGATTTGCTGTAAACATTCCGTTGACATCAGTCCAAATTTCTAATTCAGATGCGTCAACGGCAGCGGCAATAATGGCAGCGGAATAATCAGAACCACCACGACCTAAGGTAGTGCCAATTCCATCTATTGTTGATGCAATAAAACCCGGAACAACTACAATTTGAGCTTCATTCGAAGCAAAATAATTGACAATTAATGAATTTGAAATTTCAAAGTTTACAGCGGCTTTGCCAAAATAACTGTTGGTTTTAATCAGTTCGCGACTGTCTTTGTAACTACTAAGTTTATGATGTTGTTTGAAGGCTTCAGCAATGATGTAAGAAGACAATAATTCTCCAAAACTTAAAATAGTATCCGAAGTTCTTGGAGATAGCTCCCCAAGGAGGAAACAACCTTCTAGCAATGTTTCCAGGTGATTCATAATCCTTTTGATGTGACTCAAAGAACTGCTTTGCTCACTTACAGGAAATAATTCTTTAATGGCATCTACATGCCTTTTTTCGATTTCAATCACAACTTCCTTGAAACTTTCGTTGTTTGATGCTGCTTTTTGTGAGGCAAGCAATAATAGATCAGTTACTTTAGTAAAAGCTGAAACGACCACGATTAGTTTGTCTTGTTTTGCTTTGTCAAGAATTATATTTAAAACGAGTTTTATATTTTGTGCATTGGCTACTGATGTTCCGCCAAATTTTAATACTTTCATATGTTGTTCTTATTTATTTTTAACGGGCATCTTTAATTCGCCAAAAGTGTTAGTTGGTTACGCTTTATTTATGTATTGCACATTTTAAATGTTATTTACTTAGTCCGCACACTTTTTAGGCTCGGATGTAAAATGCAATTGGTTTTTATACACCCAAGGACTTTCTTCTTTTAGAAAAAAGTACGAAAACTGGATTATATGTAAAAGTATATACCCTTAAAGGGTAATAGTAATTGTAGTGGTGGTAGATACAACAGAAATTGCAGCCCAAAATTGAGTTGCTATCGAAGAGTGATATGTGTTTGTGTTGTTTACCATTTTGATTTTTCAAAAGTACATTTTTTTATAAAATTACAAAACCTTTTTTTTTGTTTTTGCGAATATTTTTAAAAACATGAGTTTAAAAAAAGAATATTAAATATTTTACCAGCTAAATTTCGCTTTTTAATATTGATGTATTAAATAGTGACTTCTCAAAAGCATAAAACTTAGTGAGCAGCACACGTTATACAAATACCGAATCGCTTTAATTGGAAATGAGGGAAGAAATTGTTTCACATAATAAATCATTCGCATTATTGTTGGTTTTAATGCGTTTTACAATCGGAACATATTTTTGAAAATCATTATGAACTTTGATTAAACTTCGTGCGAGTGCTTATAATTGGAATTCCAATTGTAATAGAAGATCTGATTTTGCATTATGATATTGAAAAAACGATAGTTTTTTTAATCAGTTTTGCACTCAAATAAGATTTGTTAACCATTACATAACATGAACAGAAAATAAAGAACTAATTTTGCTAACCTAAATTAATATAAAATGTCGATCAATAGTATTTTTCAGTTTTTGGTTCCAAAAGATAAAAAATTCTTTCCACTATTTGAGCAAGCCTCAGATAATTTAGTTCAATTAGCCTCTATTTTGCACGAAGCTGTAAATCTACCTTTGAAAGAAAGAGATGAACTTTTTTTAAAAATTGATGCATTAGAACAAATAGGAGAAGATATTACCAGACAAACCAATTTGGAATTGAGTAGAAATTTTATCACTCCATTTGATCGGGAAGATATTTATTCGCTTATAACTTCGATAGATAATGTAGCGGATAATCTGCATGGTACATCAAGCAGAATGAAATTATATCAAGTAGAAAAGATTACCAAATCTATTCGAAAATTGACCGAAATTAATCTTGAAGCAGTACAACTTATTGATAATGCAGTAAAAGAATTGAAACATTTAAATAAGATAAAAAGCATTACGGCGGCTTGCGCCAAAATAAGTAAGCTTGAGGCGAAATCGGATGATGTTTATAATAAAGCCGTCGCCGAACTTTTTGAAAATGAAACTGATGTCAAGAATATCATCAAGTATAAAGAAGTATTGTCAGCATTAGAAACTGCTACCGATAAGTGCAAAGGAGTTGCCAGTGTTTTAGAATCCATTACAGTAAAACATTCATAATTAATTTTTTAATTTAGATTATGGGATTTACGCTACTTATTGTTATTATTGTATTGGCTTTGATTTTTGATTACATCAATGGTTTTCATGATGCGGCGAATGCGATTGCAACGGTTGTTGCTACAAAAGTTCTTTCTCCTTTTCAAGCCGTTCTTTGGGCTGCTTTTTTTAATTTTTTAGCATATTGGGTTTTTGGTTTTGGGGTCGCTGATACTGTAGCGAAAACTGCCAATACTATGGATATAAACCTTGTCGTAATCCTGGCAGGAATTATTGCGGCTATTTGTTGGAATTTATTAACCTGGTGGCTTGGCATCCCGTCGAGTTCTTCCCACACTTTGATTGGAGGTTTTGCTGGAGCTGCACTTGCTCATGCGATTGCTGCACACGGATTTTCCGGGTATTTGACAGCGGAGGGAACTACAGCACATTGGTACAATATTGTAAGTTGGTACAAAGCAGGAAAAGACGGAGGATTACCCTCAGGTGTTGTTATTGTAATTGCATTTATTGTTTTGGCGCCACTTCTTGGCGCATTAGTCTCTTATTTAATTTCGATTTGGATGTTGAGTGCTTCCAAGAAAACGATACTTCCAAAGTTGTTTACCCTAGCACTAATTGTATCGACTATCGGTTTCGTTTATTCTCAAATGGTTTTTTATGAAGCTATCGAAAAACCACGTTTTGATTCCCATTTTTGGAGTGTAGTATTTGAGTCACACAATATAAAATGGTTTTTAGTGGCTTTTATAATTCTATCTATTTCGTTTTTTGCATTAATATTTAGTAGTTTAAATCTTTATCAAGCCGATGCCGCTTTAAAAAAAATGCAATTAGTATCTTCTGCTGCCTTTAGTTTAGGTCACGGTGGTAACGATTCGCAAAAAGTGATGGGAATTATTGCTGCGGCTGTGGCGGTTTATATTCAAACCAATGGAGTGGCGCAAGAAAGCTTACCTGCTTGGTTAGATGTTGTGCTTCCTAAGGATGATGGATCATTTAGAATGCCCGATTGGATTCCGCTTGCGTGTTATAGCGCAATTGCGGCAGGAACTTTAAGTGGCGGTTGGAAAATTGTAAAAACAATGGGTTCTAAAATCACGAAAGTAACTTCATTTGAAGGGGTTGCTGCAGAAACTGCAGGAGCGTTGACACTTTATTTTACAGAACATTTAAAAATTCCGGTTAGTACCACTCATACAATCACGGGTTCCATTATTGGAGTTGGTTTAACAAAACGTGTTTCGGCTGTTCGTTGGGGAGTTACGGTAAGTTTGTTATGGGCTTGGGTCTTAACAATTCCAGTATCGGCAATATTAGCAGCTATTGTATATTACGTATTGAGTGTCTTTTTAGGATAAAAAAGCCTCGCCTAAAACTAATTAAGCAAAATTGCTTTTTAAAGTAATAATTATTTTTTCAAAATAACGAATCGTATTTACCATTCCTTTAACTTTAGGAACCTCTTTATTCGAATTCAATCTATATATCTCAAAGCTATTGCGCTCAAGAAAACAGCCGTTTTTGGAAAAATCGTTATTTTAGTTTAAAATTCTTTTCAATGGCCAATATCATTTCGCCAGCAATGTCTTTATTGGTTGCACCTTCGATCCCTTCTAGTCCTGGAGAGGAGTTCACTTCGAGTAATAATGGCCCTTTTGAAGAACGAATTATATCGACACCAGCTACTTTCAAATCCATTGCTTTGGCGGCGCGAATCGCTATTTTTTTCTCGTCAGGAGTTGGTTTTATAACAGAGGCTGTTCCGCCAAGATGAATATTAGCTCTAAATTCACCGGGCATTGCTTCTCGCTGCATGGTTGCTACAACTTTACCATCGACCACAAACAAACGCAAGTCCTTGCCATCGGCTTCTTTTATAAATTCTTGAACCAGAATATTCGCATTTAAACTTTTGAAAGCATTGATAACACTCTCTGCAGCTTTTCTAGTTTCGGCCAGAACGACTCCTTTTCCTTGAGTTCCCTCGAGTAATTTCACAATCAACGGCGGTCCTCCCACCATTTTTATTAAATCATCGGTGTCCAGTGGCGAGTTGGCAAAACCCGTAGTTGGAATATCGATGCCACATTGTAATAGCAATTGTAATGAAAATAATTTGTCACGTGATTGCGTTATTGCGGTGCTGGAATTTAAACAAAACACATTTAAAGCTTCAAATTGCCGTGTCAAAGCGCAGCCGTAAAAGGTAATA
>Ga0209107_10000026_pt1 | contig 87884 bp, 83 predicted proteins | sample LakErihyJuly2011_2_FD_187460 | JGI IMG/M metagenome (GOLD analysis project Ga0209107, IMG submission 187460) | Freshwater microbial communities from dead zone in Lake Erie, Canada - CCB hypolimnion July 2011 (SPAdes) (version 2) | ecosystem: Environmental > Aquatic > Freshwater > Lentic >...
TATTTCTTGAACAATTTGTAATTTAAAAGACATTGTGTAGTCTTTTTGCGTGCGCTTTACATAGCGGCTTTCTTGGTTGTTTTCCATAACGATGAATTTTGTGTATCGCTATTTCAGGACAAGACAAATATAAAACTGCAAAAACCATCACATTTACGTGGTGGTTTTTTTATTCGCAGCCATTTCTAATCATTTTTTCTACAATTTAATAACAACCTAAATAGTAGTGTTCTTTTTTATAAAAAAGTGTTGATTTTTATATTTTAAAAAATTACCTTTGCGCACTGAAAATGCATCCAGTCGATTAGTTTCGTTTAGATGCCCATCATAAACCGGATTAGCTATTTAATAAATACATAAGCAATGTCAAAAGTAATAGGAAAAGTTGCCCAAATCATCGGACCAGTTGTCGATGTAGTTTTCAACGGAAAGGATGTTGAACTTCCAAAAATTTATGATTCCTTAGAAATCACAAAAAAAGACGGAACTTTATTGGTTCTTGAAGTACAGTCTCACATTGGAGAAAACACCGTTCGTACCATTTCGATGGATTCAACAGACGGTTTGAGCAGAGGTTATGAAGTGGTTGGGACCGGAAATCCAATCAAAATGCCAATTGGAGCCGACGTTTACGGACGTTTGTTTAACGTAATTGGTGATGCTATTGATGGTTTAGGAAACTTGCCAAAAGATGGAGATAACGGTTTGTCTATTCACAGACAAGCACCAAAATTCGAAGATTTGTCAACTTCATCTGAAGTTTTATTTACAGGTATTAAAGTAATCGATTTGATTGAGCCTTATTCAAAAGGGGGTAAAATTGGATTGTTTGGTGGTGCTGGTGTTGGTAAAACAGTATTAATTCAGGAGTTGATCAACAATATTGCAAAAGGTCACGGTGGACTTTCCGTATTCGCAGGAGTAGGAGAAAGAACTCGTGAAGGAAATGACTTACTTCGTGAGATGTTAGAGTCAGGAATTATAAAATACGGAGATGCTTTTATGCATTCTATGGAAGAAGGCGGTTGGGATTTATCTAAAGTAGATATGATGGGAATGAGAGAGTCGAAAGCGACTTTCGTTTTCGGTCAAATGAATGAGCCACCGGGAGCTCGTGCTCGTGTAGCCTTGTCTGGATTGTCTATTGCTGAATATTTCCGTGATGGTGCAGGAACTGATCAAGGAAAAGACGTTTTGTTCTTCGTTGATAATATCTTCCGTTTTACACAAGCAGGTTCTGAGGTTTCGGCACTTTTGGGTCGTATGCCATCTGCGGTAGGGTATCAACCAACATTAGCAACCGAAATGGGTGCAATGCAAGAAAGAATTACTTCTACAAACAAAGGTTCTATCACATCGGTACAAGCGGTTTACGTTCCTGCGGATGATTTAACAGATCCAGCTCCAGCAACAACATTTGCTCACCTTGATGCTACAACCGTGTTGTCTCGTAAAATTGCTGAGTTAGGAATTTATCCAGCGGTAGATCCTTTGGATTCTACTTCAAGGATCTTGACTCCACAAATTATTGGTGAAGAGCACTACAACTGCGCACAAAGAGTAAAAGAAATTCTTCAAAAATACAAGCAATTGCAAGATATCATTGCGATTCTTGGAATGGAAGAACTTTCCGAAGAAGATAAATTGTCGGTTTCAAGAGCTAGACGTGTACAACGTTTCTTATCACAACCTTTCCACGTTGCAGAACAGTTTACAGGATTAAAAGGAGTTTTGGTTGACATTAAAGATACAATCAAAGGATTTAATATGATCATTGATGGAGAATTAGATCATTTGCCAGAAGCAGCTTTCAACCTTAAAGGAACAATTGAAGACGCTATCGAAGCAGGAGAAAAAATGTTGGCAGAAGCATAATTCAATTAACAATGGATAATTAACAATTGAGAATGTAAAAATTATCAATTATCAATTATCAATTATCAATTAAAAAAATGATTTTAGAAATAGTATCACCAGAAGCAAAATTATTTTCAGGCGAAGTAACATCGGTTTCACTTCCGGGAGTGGATGGTCATTTTCAAATGTTAATTAATCACGCACCAATAGTTTCTATCCTTCAAAAAGGACTTGTGAAAATTACCGCTTCTAGTTTTAATTTCACCAAAGAATCCGAAAATTTATTCACGAAAGTGAACGATCAGAATTATACTTTAACTATCAATTCTGGAACTATCGAAATGAAAGACAATAAAGTAATTGTTTTGGCCGACTAAGGAAATCTCAAAATAAAAATTTTAAGCCAAACAGCATTGTTTGGCTTTTTTTATGGCTTTTTTTCATCTGTCTTTTATAACCAAGCCAAAATCCGTGTCATCTGTGTCATCTGTGTCCCATATTTTAGACAAATTATTTCCTAACTTTGCCTTTATGAAATTGCCGAAATATTTATCGAAAAAAATTGAAATCCGTAAGCAAGATAATGCTTTACGAAAATTGTCTCCACCCAATAATTTAATTGATTTTTCGTCCAATGATTACATAGGCTTTTCTAAAAATAAAGCCATTTTCGAGGAAATCCACCAGTATTTAATTGACAATAATTGCATTCAAAACGGCGCGACAGGCTCCCGATTATTATCCGGAAACCACAAAGTTTATCAAAAAGCAGAAGATTTTATTGCGAAATTCCATCAAGCGGAAACGGCTTTGATTTTCAATTCAGGTTACGATGCTAATCTGGGATTTTTTGGTTCCGTTCCACAAAAAGGCGATTTGATTTTGTATGATGAATTGTGTCACGCTTCCATTCGTGATGGAATCCAAATGAGCAATGCCAAATCGTATAAGTTTAAACATAATGATTTGGAGGATTTGGAACGATTGATGGTTAAATTCATGGGGAACAACAGCGACAATGTCTCAAACACTTCTCACTTCCAGCTTCCAGCTTCCATTTATATCGTCACTGAAAGTGTTTTCTCTATGGATGGCGATTGTCCAAATCTGGAACAACTTGTCCAACTTTCTGAAAAATATAATGGCTATTTAGTCATTGATGAAGCCCACGCACTGGGAGTTTTTGGTGATAAAGGCGAAGGATTAATCCAAATGTTGGGCTTACAAGACCAAGTTTTTGCACGAATAATCACTTTCGGAAAAGGTTTGGGTTGTCACGGCGCAGCGATTTTAGGTTCGCAAGAATTAAGGGATTATCTTGTCAATTTCGCACGAAGTTTCATTTATACCACAGGGCTTTCGCCACATTCGGTAGCTACTATTTTAGTTGCGTACCAACATTTGGAAATAGAAAAGCAAAACATCAGCAAACTTCGGGAAAATATCGTTCATTTCAATCAAGAGAAAAATCTTTTAGGCTTAAAGCCTATGTTTGTTAGAAGTAAATCAGCTATTCAATCAGCGATTATTCCAGGAAATCAAAACGTAAAGTCCATTGCGAATCAACTTCAGGAAAAAGGCTTTGATGTGAAAGCCATTTTATCACCCACCGTTCCCGAAGGTCAAGAAAGATTGCGAATTTGTTTGCACAGTTACAATTCGGCAGCAGAAATCTCAGAAGTGTTGCGTATGTTGAGTACCTTTGTTTTTTAGCATTTTTAAATGTAAATCTTGGCGAACTTTGCGCTTTCTTTGTGAACTTTGTGGTTAATTAAAATCTATGAAACTATTTATAACAGGAATATCAACCGATGTAGGTAAAACCATTGCCTCTTCTATTATTGTCGAAGCACTAGAAGCGGATTATTGGAAACCCATCCAAGCAGGTGATTTGGACAATTCAGACAGTCATAAGGTAAAATCCCTAATCTCAAATACTAAATCCCGAATTTTTGACAACAGCTATAAGCTAAAAACGCCAGCGAGTCCACACTATGCAGCTGCATTGGACGGAATCATTATTGATGTAAAACAAATTAAAGAACCTCAAACAAAAAATCATTTAATAATAGAAGGCGCTGGAGGTGTTTTTGTACCTTTAAATGATTCGAATTGTGTGATTGATTTAATTAAGGAAGATTACCAAGTAATTGTGGTGTCTAGACATTATTTAGGAAGTATCAATCATACTTTGCTTACAATCGAAGCTCTAAAAAATAGAAAGATTGACATTGGCGGAATCATTTTTAGCGGATATGAAAACGTAGCCACCGAATCAATTATATTGAATAAAACCGGAATAAGATGCATTGGAAGAATTGAAGAAGAACCTTATTTTGACCAAAATGTAATCAAAGAATACGCTGATTTGTTTCGCGTGAGCCTACTGGAACTTCAAAGGTAAAATCTGAAATCAAAAATCTGAAATCAAAAATCGCAAATTTAATGAGCCTTTCCGAAAGAGACCAAAAACACCTTTGGCATCCGTATACCCAACACAAAACTTCAAAACCCGCTATAGCCATCACAAAAGGTGAGGGAGCATTGCTTTGGGATGAAAACGGCAAAGAATATATTGATGCCATCGCTTCTTGGTGGGTCAATCCGTATGGACATTCCAATAAGTTTATTGCCGATGCTATTTACAAGCAATTAAACACCTTAGAACACGTTCTTTTTGGAGGATTTACGCACGAACCCGCCGTAGTTTTAGCAGAAAAGTTGATGGAAATTTTACCTACAAACCAAAAAAAAATATTCTTTTCAGACAATGGTTCGACCGCTGTTGAAATAGCTATTAAAGTAGCTTTACAATATTTTTATAACAAAGGAGAAAAAAAAACCACGATAATTGCTTTTGAAAATGCTTTCCACGGAGATACTTTTGCGGCAATGGCGGCGAGTGGAATTTCCTTTTTTACCGAAGCTTTTCGCGGTATGTTAATTGCTATTATTCGGATTCCAGTGCCTATAAAAGGGCAAGAACAAATCAGTTTTGATGCTTTGGCAGAAGCTATTAAAAAAAATGCTTGCGCAGCATTCATCTTCGAGCCTTTGGTTCAAGGCGCGGCAGGAATGGTGATGTATGAAGCGGAAGCCTTGGATAAATTAATCCAAATCTGTCAAGAAAATAATGTGCTCACGATTGCTGATGAAGTGATGACCGGTTTTGGAAAAACAGGAAAAACATTCGCATGCGATTATTTAAGGGAGAGACCTGATATGATGTGTTTGTCAAAAGCCTTGACTGGCGGGACAATCCCAATGGCAATCACCACTTTTACTACGGCTATTTTCGATGCTTTTTATGATAATGATATCAATAAGGCTTTATTTCACGGACATACTTTTACAGGAAATCCAACGGGTTGTGCGGCAGCTTTAGCAAGTTTGTCTTTGCTACAAACGCAAGAAATGCAAAACAATATCATTCGTGTCAACAATAACCATTTGGAGTTTCAAAAACGCATCGAAGTACATTCAAAAGTTAGCACAACACGAGTACTTGGGCTGATTTTTGCATTAGAAATAAAAACCGAAAGCTCCGAAAGTTATTACGGAACTTTGCGCAATAGATTATATGATTTCTTTATTGAAAACGGAATAATTATAAGACCCGTGGGCAGTATTGTTTACATTTTGCCTCCTTACGTTATCACCGACCAGCAATTGCAAAAAGTATATGATGTAGTTGAAAAAGCATTGGAAATAGTTTAATTGGCCACAGACCTGTCTGCGACAGGCAGGTTCGACGGATTAAACGGATTTCCGCTAATAGCTATAATAAGTTTTCAACTTAAATGTCCCTATGCTTTATATGGTTGAAATTAAAATTTATTGTCGTCGCTTGTTATTTTTTTTCGAATAAAAATTTTGTGAGCTTTGTGTTTTCTTTGTGTTCCTCGTGGTTAAATAGTTGCCATTTTTTACGACCTTTGCCCTAAAATAAATCAGTCTTGTCACAAACCATCTCCATAACAGCTATAGCATCTATTTCGCCTTTGGGCAATGACCCGAAAACGATTTGGGACAAGTATCAAAACACGAATCATTGTTTTACCGAACATTTTTTAGATCATAAAAACACCTTAGTTGCGGTACTCGACGGAAAGTCAAAAAAAATAATCGAAGCATTAAAACAATCGGATAGTAAATATAAATTCTTAGACAAATCGGTATTATATGCAATTTCAGCTTCACGCAACGCTATACAAAATGCGGGCTGGACTATAAATGATGTTTTCGGAATTAACGTAGGTTCGTCACGTGGCGCTACTGATTTATTCGAAAAACATTATCAGGAATATTTGAAAACAGGCAAAGCGCAAACCTTAGCTTCGCCAACAACAACTTTAGGAAACATTTCTTCATGGGTTGCGCATGATTTGCAAAGTTCGGGTCCTGAAATTTCGCATTCTATAACTTGTTCGACGGCGCTGCATGCTTTGTTAAATGGAGTGGCTTGGCTTCGTGCTGGAATGAGTGATAAGTTTTTGGTGGGTGGAAGCGAAGCACCTTTGACAGATTTCACGATTGGACAAATGCGGGCTTTGAAAATTTATTCCAATATAGAAAGTCACCCTGAGCCGGATGAAGATTATCCTTGTCGAGCTTTAGATTTAGAAAAAAAGCAAAACACATTAATCCTTGGCGAGGCTGCTGCCGTTTGTTGTTTGGAAATTGGCAAAAAGGACAATGCTCTTGCTTTAATAGAAGGCATTGGCTATGCGACTGAAATTTTGGAACACAACATCTCTATTTCGGCAGAAGCCAGTTGTTTCCAGAAATCGATGAAAATGGCTTTGCAAAACACCAATTTATCCGAAATAGATGTAATAGTAATGCACGCGCCGGGAACAAAAACGGGAGATGTAACAGAATTTAAAGCAATTCAGAAAGTTTTTGGTCAAGATTTACCCATGCTGACGACTAATAAATGGAAAATCGGTCACACTTTTGGTGCTTCGGGCATGTTGAGCATTGAAATGGCAATTTTGATGATGCAAAATCAAAAATTTATTGGAGTTCCATTTGCAGAAGCTCATAAAACTCGAAAACAAATTCGTAAAGTACTGGTCAACTCGGTTGGTTTTGGCGGAAATGCGGTGAGTGTTTTGTTGGGAATTTAATCACGAAAAAAGCGTAAAGGACACGATTTTTTGGCTCTGAATCTGTCTGCTGCCCACAGGTAGGTTTGACGGATGAAACGGATTTGACTTAAATGACCTTAAATGTCTTAAATGGTTAAAAAAAGCCATAAATGTTTGAATTACAATGACTCGTTTTCCCGTCCTCCTAATTCTTTGACTTTATCGTAAACTAGACTGCTTTCAAAACCGCGTCGTAATAGATAATCACAAAACTTTTTTCTTTTTTTTAAGTCGTTAGTTTCTCGAATAGAGTCCCATTGCCTTTCGGCTAATGTGTGAAAAGTAGCCGAATATTCTTCAGGGGAAATTTCCTTGAGTGCAATATTAATAAGGGTTTGCGAAATATTTTTATATTTCAATTCATTGACAATCCTAATTTTCCCCCAATGTTTGATGCGGTGTTTTCCTCTGGCAAAACTACAGGCAAAACGTTCTTCGTTTAGAAAATTTTCAGCGATAAGATGCACCATTATTTGGTCGATTTCATCTGAATCCATTTTCATTATGCGCAATTTTGCAACCACTTCATCGTGACATCGTTCTTGATAGGAACAAAAATATTCTATTTTTTGTACGGCTTCTTTTATGGAAAAAACGTCTTTCACATTGAATTTGTGTTGGTAGAGCCAATTTTTATCTATGATTCTTTAGGTCTGTTGATTTTAAAAACTATTCTAAAATAAATCAGTTTAAAGAGAGAATTATAAATAAAAACCACTATTTGCCTTTCGAGCTGGCTTCTAAGTTTCTTTCAATCTTGTGTCCTGGCCTTGACCATTTTGGTTTTTCGCCAAGCGAAGCAAATTTAGAATCAGCTGCTTCAACAGTTTCACGCTGCTGAACTTTAGCAAAAGGCTGTTGGTTTTTTAATCCTAAAATTTCGAACATTTTCATATCCTCATTGGCATCATTATTAGGAGTCGTAAGCAATTTATCACCTGAAAAAATAGAATTGGCTCCTGCCAAAAAGCACATTGCTTGACCTTCGCGACTCATATTTATTCTTCCAGCCGATAATCTCACTTGGGTTTCAGGCATAACAATTCGGGTGGTTGCCACCATTCGGATCATTTCCCAGATTTCGACTAATTTTTCCTGTTCTAGTGGTGTTCCTTCTACCGGTACCAAGGCATTTATTGGCACCGATTCGGGTTGTGGATTTAAGCTCGAGAGTGCTACAAGCATTCCTGCTCGGTCTTCGATGCTTTCTCCCATTCCTATGATTCCGCCGCTGCAAACGGTAATATTAGTTTTGCGAACGTTCTTGATGGTCTCCAAGCGGTCTTCAAAACCACGAGTAGAAATTACTTCTTTATAATATTCTTCTGAGGTGTCGATGTTGTGATTGTAGGCATATAAACCGGCTTCTGCCAATCGATTTGCCTGGTTTTCTGTAATCATTCCAAGGGTGCAACATACCTCCATATCCATTTTGTTGATAGTTCGAACCATTTCTAATACCTGGTCAAATTCAGCGCCATCTTTTACGTTTCTCCATGCTGCGCCCATACAAACTCGTGATGAACCACTTGATTTCGCTTGCTCCGCTTGCGCTTTGACCTCGCTAACGGTCATTAAGTCGTTTGTGTTAATAGCAGTATGGTATCGTTTTGCTTGAGGACAATAGCCGCAATCTTCAGAGCAGCCACCGGTTTTAATAGATAATAAAGTGGACACTTGCACTACATTTGGATCGTGATGTTCCCTATGAACAGTGGCCGCTTCATAGAGCAAATCCATCATAGGTTTTTTATAAATTGCAATAATTTCTTCTTTAGTCCAATTGTGTTTTGTGATGCTCATCTATGTGATTTTTTGATACACCAAAAGTAGTTAAATTGTTCTAAAAAATCAGTATTGGCGTCTTTAAAAAATGGAGTGCAATAATTTAAAGTTAGAGTTTGTCTGATTTGTAACGCGTGTCCCAGTATAATATTAGGATAAAAGAAATGATTACTGCGGAGGCAATTCCTTCAAACAGGAGGCTTATAGAATAGTTCATTACCGAGGTTTTTCCTCCAAACAAAAAAGTTCGTGATAAAGATTGTACGTACGCATCCCCACCTTTTATATAACTGTAGGCGACAAGTCCTACGATACTTAAAAACACGCCTGTAAGCGATGTTAAAAGAGCTGAAACGAGATTGGACACAAAGTCTTTGTTGCCATCAGAAAAATTAGATTGTAATGTTCGATGGGTTCCGTATAGAACAATTACGGCATTGAATGCTCTTAAATAAAACAAATCGGCAAGGCCTAGACTCTCTATTATTATAAAGTAAATTGCAATTCCGATGAAAACAAAAAATCCGTTAGATAACTCTTTAGGGAACTTCATAAGAATAGTATTTTAAATGTTAAAAATAACATCTTCTTTATAAGGATGCCACATTTATCAAATTTACAAAAAAATTGACACTCTGACGTACGGAAATACGTTAATTCTTTTTAAAGTTTATTAATATAGTTGAATGCGGCATCCATGTCTTTTTCGAGTTGCTTTTTAAGTAAAGTGACGGAGTCGAATTTTTGTTCAGGACGAAGGTATGCAAGCAGAGAAACAGCAATTTTCTGGTCGTACAAATCAGCGTCAAAATCAAAATAATGGATTTCGATCGATAATTTACCTTCCCCTAAAGTAGGGTTAAAACCAATATTCATCATTCCAAAAACCGTTTTCTGGTTGATGGTGCTTTTCACGACATAAGCTCCATTTCGTGGAATTAGTTTGTAGTCTTCTTCAATTTGAAGATTTGCGGTTGGGAATCCGATGGTTCTACCTAGTTGTTTTCCTTTTAAAATTGTTCCGGTCAGAAAATAGTCGTAACCCAAGTATTCATTGGCTAAAGCCATATTTCCTTCGGTTAGAGCCTTTCTTATTTTAGTTGAACTTATCGAAACATCCTTGATTTCTTGAACGGAAATTTGTTCTACTTCAAAGTTGTATTGCTTCCCAAAAGTGACAAGGTCGTCTATATTTGCAGTTCTGTTTTTTCCAAAGCGATGGTCGTGCCCAATAATTATTTTTTGTATATGAAACTGATCTACAAGAACATCTTTAACGAACTCTTCGGCGGTTAATCTTGAAAAACTTTCGTCGAATGGATGAATAACAAGGTTTTGAATTCCTATCTTTTCTAAAAGATCTATTTTTTCTGAAATAGTATTTAGTAATTTAACGTCTGATTGTCCTTGCAAAACCATCCGCGGATGTGGGAAAAAAGTAAGCACCAGACTTTCATATTCGCTGTTTTCTGTGTTTTGGGTTACTTTTTCTAAAATTTTTCTATGACCAATATGAACGCCATCGAAAGTACCCAATGTGAGAACGGTTTTTTTAGAGCAACTAAAATCATTTATAGAATTGAAAATTTTCAAAGGAATTGTTTTTAGAATACTGCAAATTTATACAATTAAAACTGACCTTTCTGCCGAGAGGTAGGTAAAAAAAAGAGGATTGAAATAAATCAACCCTCTCAAAAGTGTTATGATGTAGTACTATTCTTTTATGAATTGTAGTGTTTTTTTCTGATTTTCTTTGACAAGGGTTACAAAATAAATTCCGTTACTCAAAGAAGAGGTGTTTACGATTAAATCATTTGCTGAAGCCACTTCTTTTCGGCTAACCATTTGTCCCAAACTGTTATTTATTGTAAAACTATTTGGTAAACCAAAATTACTTGGAATCTCAATAGTTAAAGTACCTTTCGTAGGGTTTGGATACAGATAAATATCGCTTGACGCTTCAAATGTGTTTGTTGCCAAAGTATTGGTGGTAAAATGGCGATTATCTATACTACCAAAGGACGCTCCTGAGGCAACTAGAGTTGATCCATTGTTAGTTGTAATGTTGTAAAAGCCTTCTCCACCGAAACAACAAATTCCATCACCTACGGAGTCATTTATCGTAAAAGTATAACATTGATTATTGGCCAATGTCCAGTTTTGAGTTATAACAGTCGGCAAAGGTAATCTTTCACTAGGCTTACCCGCATAAGGTCCGCCACTATATTTTACAGCACCAGTTGCATCTTTTATTTGCCAAGTAGTTTCATCTCCCCAAAAATCTTGCTGTAAAGTAAAAACATAATTGGTAAAGGTATAATTTACGGGCGAAAACGTTTCACTATCACTGTTGTTACTTAATCTCACTTCTGTTGTTCCAGGTGTTGAGACACTAGTATTCAATATGCCATAGGAAGCGGTATTTAGCAATGTTATAATTGTAGTTTGATTGGGAGCCAAAGAACCTGTCCAGGTTTGGGTCAGAATCATTCCACCAGCGATGGAATAATTTATAGTTGCTGATGTTAACGTAGAAGTTCCCCTATTCGCCAAAACGACTTTTTTGTTTTTTGCAGCGGGGATTGATGCGCAGTCTAAAATAGTGGCTAATGTATAATCTTTTTCAATTTGCACTTCTACATCATTTGCATATAATTGAATTGGGTTACCTTTAGTTGAATTTTTTAATGAATTTCTTCTTGGAGAATTAGTCATAACGGTCGCTATCCTATTTTTTTGATCTAAGGTAAAAATATTCATACACTGATCCGTGGTGTAATCCATATAATTTTCTACCATGTCGACTCCAGTTGCAGGGCAGGTGTCATAAACATTGTCACAATCATAATGTTCCCATCCCACTTGCGGAGTGTCTGCGCAGTAATCTGTTGCTGCACAATCTTTAGTATTGGTTGCTTCATCGCCAAATCCGTCACCCCAAATATGGCGTAGTCCAAGAAAATGACCTACTTCGTGAGACATTGTTCTTCCTTTGTCGTAAGGTGCTGCTAATAAAAATGTCCCGCCAAAATCGCTACTACCAAAAACATCAAAACTAGAAACCACACCATCCGTAGTTGACGCTCCATTTGACGAATCAATACCTGAAAGACCAGACGAATCTGGGAATTGCGCAAAACCTAAAAGTGTATTGTCAGCAAATTTGAGGCTCCACATATTCATGTACTGAGTTGGATCCCATATTGTCGCAGGCTTTACAATAGCGTCAATATCTTCCGTAGACCAAGAGGGTTGACCCATGTTTACACGATCAATTCCGTTTGTCGGGTTTCCGTTTGGATCTTCTTTTGCAAGAACGAATTCTATTTCTATATCAGCTCCATCGGGATTAGAATTGGAACCCGGTGTGCCTGATTTTTTTCTATAATCTTGATTCAAAACTGCAATCTGAGACTCTACCTGTGCATCTGTAATATTTGGAGCAGTTCCAATCGCTTTACCGCTATGTATCACGTGAACCACAACCGGAATAGTGATAACGGTGCCGGCGGTTTTAGAGTTAGTTCGCAGCGCTTTGTGTTTAGCAACTAAAGGAGAAAGCCAAGCTTCAAATTGCGCTTCATTTGACCTCTTAGGGTTTTTTTCCTGAAGAAATTTCTCGTATTCTACGGTTGCGCAGCGAATTTTTCCATTGTTCGGATTTTTGTTTGCTGCCGTAATAGATTTTCCAAATAAAGTTTTATTTGTTGTTTTATTATTCTGACTATAGGTGTTGCCAAGAAAAAAGGCGCAAACAATTACAAGTGTAATCTTAAAAAAATTGTGGGTATTTGTATTCATTTAACTTTAAATATATTTTTCCAAAGTTAATAATTTTAGCAAATAATACCGATAAATCTTAAAAAATTTGGTAAATAAATGATTATTCGTGTTTTAATTATATACTTTAACTGAAATCTGCAACCTGATTTTTATTTTCCGTTAAAACTAGTCATTGTGTTTTCTAATCCTGCTGTTCCAAAAGATTTTATGATTTCGTATGCGACTTCTAACCGTTCTGGAAGTTTTGTTTTTTCGTCTTCGTCCCATTCGCCTAAAACATAATCGACTTGTTTTCCTTTTTTGAATTCGTCGCTGATGCCAAAACGAAACCGAACATAATCAGTGGTGTTTAAAGTAGCGTGAATGCTTTTGAGTCCGTTATGTCCGCCGTCGCTGCCTTTTGGTTTGATGCGAATTTTACCGAAGGAGAGGTTTAAATCATCTGTAATGATTAGGATATTTTCTAGTGGAATATTTTCCTTGTCCATCCAATGTTTTACGGCTTTCCCGCTCAAGTTCATATACGTATTGGGCTTCAATAGCAAAAAGGTTCTTCCTTTAAATTTGTATTCGGCAAGCGCACCCAACTTTACGGTTTCAAAGTTAACTGCTTCTTTTTTTGCAAAGAAATCGACGATTTTAAAACCGATATTGTGCCTTGTATTGACATATTCGGCGCCTATGTTGCCTAGTCCAACGATTAAAAATTTAGTACTCACGCTTTTTATCTTATTTTTTTGACAGTCGATAACCTCTGGTTTTATCGAATCTTCAGTTTCTTTTGTTTTTGAAAAAAGTGCTTTTATTATTTTGATCACTATGCAAAAGTAAACTTAATTTTTTAATTTTTTTTAAAGCGTCTATCATCTGGCAGGCTCGAAGCTTTGGATGTTTTGAAAAGGGGTGCTTGTCTTTAGCCCCGATGGCAGCGGAAATCCTTTTTCTAAACCCTGTCAGGGTTCTAAACCCGAATAGGGTTGAAAAAGATTGCAGCGAACAGCGGGAGAAATGGTTATTAAATTTACCAATCGCCGTGCTCCTAAAAACAAATAAAGCACCAGTTGTTTAACTGATGCTTTCTTGAATCGTTCGAGAAATATTATTTTTTCTTTTTCCCGGCAGGTGCTTTTGCTGCTTTTGCTGCTTCTTGAGCTGCTTTCATAGCGGCACGAGAAATACGTACTTGAGCAACAACAGTGTTGTCTGGGTGTAATAATTTGAAGTTTTCAGCGACCAGTTTTGTAACATACAATTTGTTCCCCATTTGAAGTTCTGAAATATTAGCTTCAATAAAATCAGGAAGATTTTTTGGTAACGCTTTTACTTTTAATCTACGGGTGTTTAAACGTAAATCACCTCCTAATAAAACTCCAGGAGAAACGCCTGTGATTTTTACTGGAACTTCCATAGTGATTTCTTTGTCATCAAATAATTGAAAGAAGTCAATATGTAAAATCTTGTCAGACACGGGGTGAACCTGAATGTCTTGTAAAACGGCATTGAATGATTTTCCTTCCAATTCAATCACAACGGTGTGTGCGTTTGGAGTGTAAACCAATGTTTTGAATGCTCTTTCATCTGCTGAAAAATGCACTGGTTGATTTCCTCCGTATAGCACGCAAGGAACCGCTCCAGCATTACGTAAGGCTTTAGTCGCAACTTTGCCCACGCTTTCTCTTTCTGATCCTTTAATTGTAATCGATTTCATTGTAAAAATATATAGTTAATAATTATTAAAATTCTTCTTTTTTGTAACTTTTTTGACTTCAAGCTTCCATCTCCCATCTTCAAACTTCCTTCTCCCCACTCCCCGCTACTACATCAAAAACTTGCCACTAATGGAATTGTTGTGTTGCACCATTTGCATTACCTCAGCAAAAAGGGGAGCACAACTCACTACTCTTATTTTGTTCGATTTCTTCTTTAACGGAATGGAATCGGTAATTATTAATTCGAGTAATTTTGAATTTTCTATTTTTTCGTAAGCGTCTCCAGATAAAATAGCATGTGTGCAAATGGCTCTAACGCTCAATGCTCCTTTTTCTATCATTAAATCTGCGGCTTTCGCCAATGTGCCTCCGGTATCAATCATATCATCAACCAAAATCACATTTCTTCCTTTGACTTCGCCAATTAATTCCATGGTGTCAATGATGTTCGCTATTTTTCGTTGTTTGTAACAAATCACCACATCCGATTCTAAAAACTTAGAATAGGCGTAAGCTCTTTTAGAACCTCCCATATCGGGTGATGCAATGGTCAAATTATCTAAATCTAAGCTTTTTACATAGGGCAAAAATATGGTCGATGCAAAAAGGTGGTCTACTGGTTTTTCAAAGAATCCTTGAATTTGATCTGCATGCAAATCCATGGTCATTATTCTTGTAGCTCCTGCTGTTTCTAGCAATTTAGCCACTAATTTAGCTCCAATTGGAACTCTTGGCTTGTCTTTTCTGTCCTGTCTTGCCCATCCAAAATAAGGCATTACTGCGGTTATATGTCTTGCCGATGCGCGTTTTGCAGCATCAATCATGAGTAATAATTCCATTAAATTATCGGCACTTGGAAATGTCGAACAAACAATAAACACGCGTAAACCACGGATTGATTCTTCATAAGATGGTTGAAATTCACCATCACTATATCGTGACATTGTAACTTTGCCTAAAGGAATTCCGTATTCTTTAGCGATTATCTCTGCGAGATAGACACTTTCTGAGCACGCAAAAATTTTAGCTTCTGGTTCTAAGTGTGACATTTAGTATGTTGTTTTTTGTTCCGTTACGCTTGATGCAATTTCACTTTCCCATTCAACAGGGTTAGAGGATTGTATGCGTCTCGGGTGTAGTTAGTTAGTGTGTTTCGTTTTACCGAGGTGCAAATTTAGGAATTAAATCGAACTCTGAAAGGAAATTTTAGAGTATTTTTAGAAGAAACATTAATATTATTTTTTACATTTGCACCGTGTTAAAGGAAAAAGACGCTTAGCTACCACTAAACTTCTCTTTATTGCGTGAAATAACTGTTGTTATTTCTGTCTGCTAAGTCCGGATGACTGTTTTACTTTTATTTTTTTTAAAAATAAATCAAGATTTCTACAAGCAACTATTTTGCCCGGATGGCGGAATTGGTAGACGCGCTGGTCTCAAACACCTGTGGGAAACCGTGCCGGTTCGACTCCGGCTCCGGGTACATTAAAAGTCCGTAATAGCGTTGTAAATCAACTCTTTACGGGCTTTTTTTATTGTAGTTGCCCGATCATTGCCAAACATTATCAAAAAACACTTAAAAAAAGATACACTTCCAAAGGTTTACGATGCCAGTTTTAATCCAACGTTTGAACATCGTAAAACGCTAGCTTGAACAACTGCCGTTTTTTTATGTTATACAAAAAAAGGCGTTCCGTTATGGTTCGCCTTTGTTCTTTATTTAGTTTCGTATAAAACAATTTATAAACATACCTTACTACCTAATTTTGGAATAGGAGTCTTTCCTGTTACTTCAATTTTTACAATATTTAATTTATACCCAAGTCCTGGATTGCCAAGTGAATTCCATTCATCTTCAGTTATTAAATTTGCATAAACTTTGTTTCCTGAATATTCTAAACTAAAAACCCTTTTACAGTTATTAGTTAAAATTGGTTCTGTTGTTTTCATTTCATCTTTAGAACATGAAATTGTTAATAAAACTAAAAATATAAATATTGTCTTCTTCATCTTTAAACTGTCAAATTAATCAAAATCAAATTTAATAAATCCAAATGAATTAAAATTACGGTTTATCTTAAATGTTAAAAAATCCCTACTTTTGGTTAAAATTAAAAATCCAAACCAATGAGAAATTATTTAAATGCGTCGTTGTTTATTGCAATCCTTTTCTTTTTTAGTAGTGTCAAAGCACAAGTTATAAATGACTCTTTACTCATTGACGGTCATTACCGCAGTTTTCATTTTATTAAGCCATCAGCAAATAATACGAATGCTAGTTTAATTTTTGTACTCCATGGTTCAGGAGGTAATGGTCTTAAAACAATGCGAGGCGCCACTAAATTAATGGCATCGGCCGAAAGCGAACACGTTCTATTGGTATTTCCTGATGGTTACAAGGAAAACTGGAATGAATGTCGAAAAATGGCTCCGGCTGCTGCCAATGTTGAAAATATAGACGAGAACAGCTTTTTCAGCAAAATGATTGATTATTGCAAGGCGAATTACAAAATAAATGATGCCAAAGTATTTGTTGTAGGAACATCTGGTGGCGGACACATGGCTTATACACTGGCGATGACGATGCCTGAAAAAATCAAAGCCATCACCGCTATTATTGCTAACATTCCTGTTCCAAATAATATGGATTGCATAGAAAAGAAAATCCCAATGCCTGTGATGATTATAAACGGGACTAACGATGAAACAAATCCTTATAATGGCGGAATATCTGCAAAAAACAAAGGTCTTGTCCGTTCTACAGACGAAAGCTTTCGCTATTGGGCAACATTAGATGGATATAAAGGAGAACCTACAATGGAAGCTTTGCCAGATATTGACCCAAATGACGGGAAAACCATAGAAAAATATACTTACAAACAAAAAGGCAAGCCAGAAGTTACCCTCTTAAAAGTAATTAATGGGGAACATAACTTCCCAAAGGACATTGATGTTTACTTAGAAAGTTGGAATTTTTTTAAAAGACAGATGGAAATAAACTAAGGGTTTTTCACTAAAGCTTTCCTAAAATTTTATCCATAACCCAGCTGGTGTGTGAAGCCGTTAGTCCATTTGAAGGATGGATGCTATTGCCCAAAAGATGCTCGCGAATGTTCTCCACGTGATGCAACTGTACGTTTTCTGGATGTTCGATAAAAAGCTCCGTTTCTCCTTCTTGATTAGAAAGGACAATTGGATCATTTTCGAAAATAGAAAAAGTTATTTTGCCTTTATTCCCTTCAATTTCCACAAAATCTTCTCGTTTGTTGCTTCCAAAATTCCAGTTACCGCTTCCTATAACGCCAGATTCGTGAATCCAAGAAGCAGTAACTGCATCTTTGGCGGAATACAATCCTTGCTGGTTTAGACTAAAACCGGAAACTTCTTTTACATTTCCTAAAAAATAGGTAAATAAGTCCAAACCGTGACTTGCCAAATCATCAAAATAGCCCCCTGGAGCGACTTTAGCATCAGTGCGCCAGTTGTACTCACCTGATAAATCTTGGGCAGAAGCCGGTTTGGTTAAATTCCAACGGATAGATCGTATTTCTCCAATTTCATTATTCTTCAACCACGTTTTTATTTGCTCGAAGCGAGTTAAAGATCTTCTGTAATAAGCGGTGAATAAAGGAATATTCTTCGCTTTGAAAGCTTCGTAAATTTCGAAACTTTCTCTATAGCTTGGCGCCAATGGTTTTTCGATGCAGCAAATTTTTCCAGCCAAAGCCACTTTTAAACCATAAAAATGATGTGTGTCTGGTGGTGTGGCAATGTAAATAGCATCAATTTCTGGATCATTGATTAAGGCATCCGCATCAGAATAATATTTATTAATGTGATGTCTTTTGGCGTAATCGGCTGCTTTTTCAGCGTCTCTTCGCATCACAGCTTCAATTTTGAAACCCAAAGTTTTTTGATATGCTGGCCCGCTTTTTAGTTCAGTAACATTGCCACATCCTAGGATTCCCCAACGGATTATTTTTGTGTTTTCGGTTTTGTTTGGCATTTTATTGCTTTTGTTTGGTTTCAAAAAACTTCTTAATAACTATCGTCGTAAACATCCTCGCGCCAGTATCATTCAAATGCCCGCAGGAAGAAAAGTATTGGTCACCTTGTACGACATTTTCCAGATTGTGAATTTCGGTATAGATTTGGTTTGCTTTTTCAAAATAATCTAATCCTTTTACATTGGCGCACATTGGGGTCATTACAGCGATTAAATTGTAATTATTTTGCTTACAAATTTGCTTGATTTCCTCGTAGTATTTGTTGCGAATGGGTTTCAAAGCCCGGATATCATTTTTCATATTTCCAGGTTTATGACCCAGAGGATGATACCCCAAATTGTCCAAAATATTTGTGGGTTTGTTCGTTGCGGTATTGTACATTTCTCTAAAACCAATGAGTGCATCAAAATCGATATAACGATAAAAAGGAATGTAATATAACTCGTTAAAATTTTCCAACGGAGAAAAATGGTTTTTGATGATTGTAGAATGATGGATATATGGTAGGAATTTTGCAGCTATAGCATCAGATTCTTTTTCGTTGCAAAGACCCAAATCAGCTTCTAGAATAACGTTTTTTATTTTACAGTTGCGTTCTGCCATCAATTTTAATAATAAAGAAGCTTCGAACAAATGCGCGCCACTCATCCCGTAATTGAAGGTTTTGAGTCCTTTCTTTTCGAATAATTCAGGGACAAAATGATTGTTGGCTCTGGAGGAACCTAAGATAACCACATCATAATTTTCAGCTTTCGAATTGAATACCATTTCCACTTTTCCACGATTGGAAGAATGCAAATACACTGCAGTGTAAGACCAGTCCAACAGTGTTAAAAGCACGAGAATCGTGAGGATAATTTTGGTAATTAAAATTGTAAATTTTTGCATCAGAATTGAAAATAGATAAATTCTTTATAATCAGCATAGGTTCCCAAAGCGATAATTGCCAAGAGACACAAACCCATCTTTAGCCAACTGTATTTTCCTGAAATGGGTTCTATTGTATAGCGGCTGTTCCATTCCACCAAAACGAAAGCAATAATCAGCAACAGCGACTCATAACTGTAACGCTGGTTTTGCAGAAATTGTGCGGTAAAAGTTCCGTTGGTGAAAATATTGTCGATGTAATCAAATGAAATGTTGATGGATTTTGCCCTGAAAAATATCCAAGCTAAACAGGTGATCGAAAAAGTGGCTAGAATGCTCAAAAATACTTTTATGGAATTGAAACTCCAATGCAATTCAGCTGTTTCCATATTGTTTCGGTTGGTTCCCAATAGTAATGAAGGCAGAAAATACAATGCATTAATAAATCCCCAAGCTAAGAAAGTCCAATTGGCTCCGTGCCAAAATCCACTAACGACAAATATGAGGAATACGTTGCGCACTTGTTTCCATTTGCTTCCACGGCTTCCGCCAAGGGGAATGTACAAATAATCCCGAAACCAAGAGGACAATGAAATGTGCCAACGTCTCCAGAATTCAGCAATATCTCTTGAAAAATAAGGGTAGTTGAAATTGCGCAATAAGTCCAATCCAAACAATTTAGACATTCCCAAAGCCATATCGGAATAGCCAGAGAAATCACCATAAATTTGGAATGCAAAATAAACTGCGCCCAAAATTAAGGTCAAAGAATTCATCGAGGTATAATTGTCAAAAATTGCATTGGCATAAGTAGCACAAGTATCGGCAATAACCACTTTTTTGACCAATCCCCAAATAATTTGGTAAACTCCTTCTTTGGCTCTTTCGAAATCGAATTTTCTCTTTTGTTTTACTTGTGGTAACAAATGCGTGGCTCTTTCGATGGGACCAGCAACCAAAAGCGGAAAATAACTGACAAATAAGGCATAATCAATGATGTTTTTTTCCGCTTGAATTCTTTTGTAATAAATGTCAATCACATACGAAAGTCCATGAAAAGTATAAAAAGAAATCCCAACAGGAAGAATCAAGTTTAGCAAAATAGGACTCGATTGTAATCCAACAGTATTCAAAGCTTCCGAAAAGGAAAATGCAAAAAAGTTGTAGTATTTGAAAATTGCCAAGAAGCCCAGATTGAAAATGATGCTCAACCAAAACCAAAATTTTCGCTCTCGTTCTCTAGTGCTTTTTTCTATTTGGATTCCCGTGAAATAACACAAAAAAGTTGAAAACAGTAGTAAAAATAAGAAACGCCAATCCCAACAGGAATAAAAATAATAACTCACCACAACCAGAAATGCGTTTTGTGAACTTTTAGTTTTACTAAAAACAAACCAATAAAGTAAAAAAACTATGGGTAAAAAAATAGCAAAGGTTAGCGAGTTAAAAAACATATTGTAAGGATCTAATGTATTTTATAATGAAGACAAAAACCACCAAAATTACTCTTGATGGTTTTGTATATTGTTATATATATAGAATTATCCCAATAAATCTAATACCGCAGATGGGAATAAACCTAAAGCAATATTTAAAAGAATGGCAATAACTGCTACAGCATAAAAAACAAAAGGAGTTTTTGTTTCTTCTTCATTAGGTTCTTTGTTGTACATCGCCAAGATCAATTTGAAATAATAACCCACACTTATAATCGAGTTGATCACTGCTGCAATCACAACGACTAAATATCCAGCTGCGATAGTTTCCGTAAACAAAACCATTTTAGCAAAAAATCCAGCAAAAATTGGTATTCCAGCCATAGAAAGTAAAGCTGCTGTAAGAATAGCCGCCATTAAAGGATTATTTTTCCCCAATCCGTTAAAGTTAACAATATCCTCATTGTTCTTGTTTTTACAAGCGTATAAAATCACGGCGAAAGCAGCAATTCCGGACAAGGAATAAGCGGTTGCGTAATACAATAAATTACCTGCTGAATTAGAGATGCTCAACAATGTCATCAACATAAAACCAGCGTGCGAAATACCAGAGAAAGCCAACATGCGTTTAACATTGTTTTGTTTCAATGCCATAATATTTCCAACAGTCATTGAAGCAATTGAAATTACTATCATGATATTTATAAAAGCATCCGATAAATCGGCGTTCATTGCGATCAATAATTTGTATAAAGTTGCCATTGCGACTACTTTAACTAATGTACTCATTGTACCTGTCGTTAAAGCGGGGGAACCTTCGTAAACATCAGGTGCCCAAAAGTGAAAAGGAACAGCCGCAATTTTAAAAAGCATTCCGATGGTTACTAACGAAATCCCTATTGGAAACCAAATTGGCAATTCGGCGGAGCGAGACCATTCAGTGATTTCGGCAACATCAAAACTTCCCATTGCACCATAAATCAGGCAGATCCCAAACAATATAATCCCGGAGGCAAAAGACCCCATCAAGAAATATTTCATACCGGCTTCATTACTTTTCACGTTCATTCTGCTGCTTGCGCCAAGGATATAAAGCGAAATCGACAAAACTTCAATCCCTAGAAAAAACATCGCTAAGTTTCCAAAAGAAACCATAGCAACTGCTCCAGCCAACATGAATACTTTGATAGCAATAAAATCAGAGATTTTGGTCTGATGATCTTCATAGAAATCGTGAGCTAAAGCCACCAAGAAAATTGTAAGAATGATAAACAAAGCTGAAAATGCAGATGAAAATTTGCTCACCACAATCATATTTGTGTAATAACTTGCTGGAGTATTAAATTCGGTATAGGTTAGTCCAAGCACGGCCAATAACCCAATAATTGTTACTGGAACAATGGCTTTTCTAAAATTTAAAATTTCAAATAAAAGAGTCAAAACTCCTAGTGCTGTAATTGCTATTAATGTGTTCATTTTTTGATTTTTTGATTTAGGATTTTCGATTTAGGATTTTGTGAAATTGAATTATAATTTACACAAGTCCTTTTTCTTAAATTCCCGAACCCTAATTTTTTATATTATTTTTTTCTTTTATTGTTTTTATTCCAGCTGAAAAAATGGCAACCAATTCATCCGCTTCTTTAATTAATTTTTCCGAGCTCAACAGTATCACATTTTATTTCTAAACCTTTTATAAATTCTAACCAAAACAAACTTTCATCGGCTTCTTCATCTACAATCTTCAACTTATTCAAAAAATCAGCGTTTGATTTACCTCTGCAAACTGCTCTATAATTCGCAGCAACTGATGATGAAGATTTAAAAAGTTGATAAGAAACCACATCAACAGCTTTATTTTTATCCAGTGACATTAAAAACCTAAAAACATTTAATGCAAATTGTTTTGTGCGATTTTTAAGTTCCTCTTTAGTCATATTTATAAATTTATTAAATAGTCCAATTTGCACATCCAACAAAAATCCTAATTCTTAAATCCTTAATCCTAATTCTTAAATCCTTAATCCTAATTCTTAAATCCTTAATCCTAATTCTTAAATCCTTAATCCTAAAGCTTTAATTAAATCTGTTTATTTGTGTTAAAATATTTTCGAGACTTGGCGAGATTAAGTCAATAATTGGTTTTGGATACATTCCAAAGAAGAACAAAACAGCGATGATAATGACCAATGAAAAACCTTCGTTAAACGTTACGTCTGCAAATATTCTGGTGTTAGTTTCTCCCAACATTACATATTGAAACATTTTCAGCATATAATATGCGCCCAAGATTATCGTTGTTCCACCAAGTACAGCAAACCAGATATTTATTTGTGAAAGGCTATATAAAACTGTAAACTCTCCCACAAAGTTAAATGTCGATGGCAAGGCTATCGATGCCAAAACTAATATCATAAACATAGAGGTAAATTTTGGTGATTGTGCACGAATACCACCCATTTCAGAAATTTTTCTCGTTTGATATCTTCTAAAAATGATTTCGGCCACATAAAATAAACCAACAACCACAAATCCGTGAGCAATCATTTGTAAAACTGCACCACGAAATCCGTCAATTGTCAAAGTATACGTTCCAGCAGCAATTAATCCGACGTGTGCCAAAGACGAATATGCCAATAATTTTTTCAAATCTTTTTGGCGTAAAGCCACTATTGATCCGTAGATCACACCAACTAGTCCGAGTCCTATAAATAAGCCCATATATTCTTTTGCAGCAAGTGGCGCAATAGGCAATTGCCAACGGATGACGCTGTACAATCCCATTTTTAGCATAATTCCTGATAAAAGCATTGTTCCAACGGTTGGTGCTTTTTGGTAGACTTTGGCCTGCCAAGTATGAAAAGGAATCAACGGAATTTTTATAGCATAAGCTAAGAAGAACGCCAGAAAAATCCACAATTGTTCTGTTGAGGTCAAATTAAGTTGTGTTAAATCACGGATTAAAAAGCTACCTGCTTTTTGGTACAAATAAATAAAAGCAACCAACATAAACAATGAACCAGCCAGTGTGTAAATAAAGAATTTCACTACTGCTTTTTTACGTTCTTCCGCGTCGCCATTACCCCAAATCAAAGCGATAAAGTAAATTGGTATTAACGACAACTCCCAGAAAATATAGTATAAAAGTCCGTCGGAGGCAAGGAAAGTTCCCGCCATCGCAAAAGACATAAACAAGATTAATGCATAAAGAGCTTTTGGATTTTTATACGTATTTTCAAAAGAAGAATAAATAATTATAGTAGTCAACGCAGTTGTTAATAAAAGCATTGCTATGGCCAATCCGTCAGCTTGTAAAGAAAAAGAAATATTTGGTTGTGAAATCCAAAGTTTTGTGAAGCTAATATCGTACCCTAAATTGTATTGATTTAGTAAAAAAATGGAACCCGCAAAAGAAGCTAATCCGAAAAGCAAAGCTACTTTCGGAGCCCATTTATCACCCGAAAAATAAGTAACAAATGTGCCAATAAGAAGAATAATTAATAGTGTAGTTACATCCATTATGTAAAAAGTATTATAAAAATAAATAAGTTATTATTGCAACAACGCCAATGACAAATGCAAAAAGATACAAGCCAACGCTTCCGTTATGAATTTTTTTACCTTGGAACGCGACTTCATTCGTTGCTTTTCCTAGTCCAAAAACCATTGCAGATAAAGCTGTTTCGATGTTATCTCTAAAGAATTTAGACAAAAGATTTAGTGGTTGAACAAAAATAGCATCGTAGGCTTCATCAACATAATATTTGTTATATAAAACTTTCGAAATGCCAGTGATTTTGTCATCTTCACTTGGAATACTATTGTCTTTTAAGTATTTTTTATAGGCAATTCCGATTCCTATTAATGCACCAATGGTAGCAATAATCATCAACACATATTCGGTAGTGCCAAAAGCGTGTTCTTCGTGAGCCACTTTCGAAAATATCGGCGATAAATAGTCATTCAGCCAGCTGTGTCCGGGCAAACTGATCATTCCACCAAAGAAAGACAAAATAGCCAAAATGATTAATGGCAAAGTGATCAAACTCGGACTTTCGTGTAAATGGTGTTTTTGTGCTTCGGTTCCTCTAAAAGAATTGAAGAACGTGAGATAAATTAATCTAAACATATAAAAAGCAGTCATTATCGAAGCGATAGAACCAATTACCCACAACGCTTTGTTTTCGTGAAAAGCAGTCATCAAGATTTCGTCTTTTGACCAAAATCCCGCCAACGGGAATATTCCAGATATCGCTAATGCTGCAATCAACATCGTTATAAATGTGATAGGCATCGCTTTTTTCAAACCACCCATTTTGCGCATATCTTGTTCTCCGTGCAAACCGTGAATCACCGATCCTGAACCTAAGAATAAACAAGCTTTGAAGAAAGCGTGTGTGATAACATGGAAAACGGCTATTTCATAAGCTCCCAATCCTAAAGCTAGGAACATTAATCCCAGTTGTGAAACCGTAGAATAAGCTAGTACTTTTTTGATATCATTTTGAACTAAGGCAATCGTGGCGGCAACTAAAGCCGTTATTGCGCCAACAATAGCAATTATATTTTGAACGCTAGGAACATAATCAAACAAGAAGTTTAATCTCGTAATCATAAAAATTCCTGCGGTTACCATCGTTGCAGCGTGTATCAACGCCGAAACAGGTGTAGGTCCAGCCATCGCGTCTGGCAACCAAGTATATAACGGAATTTGCGCTGATTTTCCTGATGCTCCAATGAACAACGCTAATGCGGCAATTCCTAGCCATAAATCATTGATGTCAGTTGCAGTAGTGATAATTGATTTTAAAGATGTAAAATCCAAAGTGTTGAATAGCGAGCCAACAATAAATATTCCGATTAAAAAACCTAAGTCACCAATTCTATTCATAATGAAAGCCTTTTTCGCAGCATCATTAAAATCTTGATTTTTATACCAAAACCCAATTAATAAATAGGAGCAAAGCCCAACGCCTTCCCAGCCTATAAACATTACTAGTAAATTACTTCCAATTACAAGCGTAATCATAAAGAAAATAAACAGATTTAAATAAGCGAAAAATGAGTGCATTTTTTCGTCATCGTGCATATAACTTATGGAATACAAATGGATCAACGATCCAATTCCAGTTACAAACAACAACCAAATTAAGGATAATTGGTCTATCAGAAAACCAAAATTCACATTGAATCTTTCTACAGTGATCCAATCAAATAAGTTGATGACTACTGGCCTTGAATTAACGTGGTTGTAACCAAATAAATATAACGTTACCGCAAAAGAGACAGCAACAGATAGCGTTCCCACAATTCCAACGGTATTTTTGCCCGCTTTTTTACCTAGAAAAACATTAAATAGAAACCCTAAAAAAGGAGAAAGTAATAAAATTAAAACTAAACTTGTATCCATTGCAAACTATCCTTTTAAATTTTTTAATTTCCCGACATCAATTGTATTCATATTTCTAAAAACCGAAACTAAAATTGCTAATCCTACAGCAACTTCTGCTGCCGCAACAGCCATAGAAAAGAACACAAAAATTTGTCCTTGTGCATCTTGATGATAAGTTGAAAACGCTACAAATAATAGGTTTACCGCGTTCAACATGATTTCGATAGACATAAATACGATGATGGCATTTCGTCTATATAACACACCAAAAATGCCGATACAAAAAAGTATGACGCTCAGGAAAATGTAATTTTCAATACCAACTTGGTTTAAAACATTGATCATATTATTTTTGTAATTTTTCTTTTTTAGACAATAGAACCGATCCAATCATTGCTACCAAAAGCAATACCGATGCAAATTCAAAAGGAACCATATATTCGTTTAGAAGTACTTTACCTAATACTTTTATAGATTGATAATCTTCCCCAGTGGTAACATATTCACCTACTATTGGTTTAGAATTTATAAAAACAGCCATTAAAACCAAGCACATAGCACAAAACAAAACGATAGCGCCCAAGCGAGTTACTCGAGGTTTATAAACTTCGTTTTCTTTGTTTAAATTCATGAGCATTACAGTAAATAAAAACAAAATCATAATCGCGCCAGAATATACAATCACATGGACAATGGCTAAGAATTGCGCATTCAACAACAAATAATGACCAGCGATAGAGAAGAAACAAATCACTAAGTAAATAGCACTGTGTATCGGATTTCTGCTGTAAATCGTTAAAAATGCAGTGGCTAATGTAATAAAAGCCAACACACAAAATATAATTTGTATAAGAGTTGCATTCGCTAAATCGGGAATCTGTATCATTTAGTTAGCGTTTTTAAGTTGCGCATTTTGCATTGCGATATCTAATGGCATTACTAATTTATCTTTTCCAAAAATGAAATCTTCCCGAGTATAACTGGCAGGAACTAATTCTTTAGAAATTGTCAAATAAATGGCGTCTTTTGGACAAGCATCTTCACACAATCCGCAAAAAATGCAACGCAACATATTAATTTCATAAATCGAAGCGTATTTTTCCTCGCGATACAAATGTTTTTCGTCCGGTTTACGTTCTTCGGCTTTCATCGTAATGGCTTCCGCCGGGCAAGACAAAGCACATAACCCACAAGCAGTGCAATTTTCACGACCTAATTCATCTCGTTTCAACATGTGTTGACCGCGATAAACAGGACTAAATTCACGGACTTGTTCCGGATATTGAATGGTAGCCTTTTTTCTAAAAAGGTGTTGAATAGTAATCGCAAGGCCCTTTATTATGGCTATGAGATACATTCTTTCAAAAAAAGTCATCTCTTTATTAGAGACCACTTTTTTTCTGCCAGAAAGTGATATTTCTTGTATTGACATTGACATTTTAAATTTTAGATTTTCCGATTAAAAATCTGATTTTTTTCTTATTATTATTTTCTTGAAGCTTAATCCTGCTATCCACTTTATCTTTTGTTCTGAACCCCAGAACAAAAGGATGCCGTTGCTATCAGGGCTAGGGCATGTGCATTCAGATTACATTTTTCTATTAAATACTATTTATTTTAATTTTTTCACCATAAATAGGTTTTTGTTTTTTCTTTTATTTTTAATAACCTATTTTAGTTCTTTCTATTGTATTGTCTTGCTTTTCCATCATTTCATCTAAATAAGAAAAAACCAATTCGATGTTTTTATTGTGATTAATTAATTTCTTTTTTATTTCCTCGATTTCCAATTTAACACTTAAATTGTTAGTTAAAAACTCTCGCATACTTACAAAAATTTCAATGATTTTAATACTCATTTGAGTTGCTCTCGCACTTTTCACAACATTGGATAATTGTAAGATACCGTGTTCCGTAAAAACATATGGCAATGAACCTCCAAGTGCTTGTTTAGAAGGTATCACATTATGTGATATCATAATTTCTGTTTCCACTTTGTTCAATCTGAACATAAAATGCTCAGGGAATTTATTAGGATTTCTTGCAACTTGCTCTCGTAATCTTCTTGGCGTGACTTCAAACATTTTTGCTAAATCACTATCTAACATAACTTTAAAATTCCTTATCAAATAAATTTTATCTTGAATAATTTCATTTGGAATGATAATGTTACTCATCTCTAATGTTATTTTGTTAGGTGTCGCATTTTGCGACACCTTTAATTTTTATTTATATCATATATTATAAAAACCTATTTTTTTAATTTTGCCTTCAAAAAGCATGGTCAAAATTACGATCTAAAACCCAAAATAAGCCATTATTTCTACTCTTAAAAGAACAACGCCTGTTACCATAATATTGATTATCGATAATGGAATTAATATTCTCCAACCCAAATGCATCAATTGATCGTACCTAAATCTTGGAATGGTCCAGCGAACCCACATATAAAAGAAAATAAAGCCACATAGTTTTAGGAATAAAGCCAACATTCCAATGATGTTTGCAATATTTACTCCCCAATTTTCAACCGCCCAACTCATTCCGGGGTAATTGTATCCACCAAAGAACATAACAGCTAATAGTGTTGAGGAAACAAACATATTGGCATACTCAGCAAATAAATAAAAACCCATTTTCATCGAAGAGTATTCGGTGTGATAACCACCAATTAATTCGGTTTCGCACTCCGGTAAATCAAACGGTGTCCTGTTCGTTTCTGCAAAAGCACAAATCAAAAATATAATAAATGAAAGGGGCTGATAAAAAACATTCCAATTCATTCCGGATTGTTGCTCTGAAATTTCTCTTAAGCTCAAAGTGCCTGTCATCATCACCAAAGCAATAATGGATAATCCCATTGCCACTTCATAAGAAACCATCTGTGAGGCTGCTCGAACAGCGCCAATCAAAGAAAATTTATTATTCGAAGCCCATCCACCAATCATAATTCCGTAAACGCCTAAGGATACTACCCCAATGAAATAGAGTATGCCCACATTTAAATCAGTAGCTTGTAATAAAATATCCCTGCCAAAAAGATGGAATCTGTCTCCCCAAGGTATCACAGCGCTAGTCATCAAAGCGGTAGACATTGCAATTCCAGGACCTACAACAAATAAAAACTTATTGGGAGTATTAGGAATAAATTCTTCTTTGGCAAACAGTTTCATACCATCGGCAAGTGGTTGAAGTAAGCCTCCCCAGCCTGCGCGATTAGGACCAACTCTGTCTTGAAGGAAAGCTGCAACTTTCCTTTCTGCCCATGTAGAATACATCGCCATTAGCATCGTTACTGCAAAAACGACAAAGATGACAACACTTTTTTCTATAATAAATGCACTATCCATTTTTAGTAGAATTTATTGGGTTACCGTCTATTTTTTCGTTGTAGTCAATCTCAGCCATACTTATTTTTTTTCTGTCTTGTTCTCGACCTAAGAGAATAGTTTCTTCAGTATTGATTTGTACTGTTTCTAGTTTTCCAAAGTATTTGTTTTGGTTAATGACCGAATCTTTTTCAAATTTTCTAGGGCCTTCAATAACCCAGTCCGAAACTTCTTTATGATCAAAACGACAACTGTTGCAAATGAATTCATCTACTTCGTGGTACTCATCTTTTCTTCCTGTAACTCTTTGAATTTCGTCTCCAAACATCCAAACCGTAGTTTTTCCGGAACAAGTTGGACAGTCTCTGTGAGCATCATAAGGCTTGTTGAACCAAACTCGCGATTTGAATCTAAAAGTTTTGTCTGTCAATGCCCCGACAGGACACACATCAATCATATTGCCTGAAAACTCATTATCAATCGCTTTTGAAATACAAGTTGAAATATTCGAATGATCACCTCTATCCATTACTCCGTGTACTCGGTCATCCGTCAACTGGTCGGCAACCATAACACAGCGGTAACATAAAATACAACGATTCATGTGCAGTTGAATATTCGGGCCAATATTTTCTGGCTCAAAAGTTCTTTTTTCTTCAATAAAACGGCTTTCGGATTTTCCGTGCTCGAAACTTAAGTTTTGCAAATCACATTCACCAGCTTGGTCACAAACTGGACAGTCCAAAGGGTGATTTATCAACAAGAATTCCGTCACCGATTTTCTTGCTTCCTGCACTCTTGGCGAAGATTTGCTGTTTACTTCCATTCCGTCCATACAACCCGTTACACAAGAAGCCATTAATTTTGGCATTGGTCTTGGGTCGGCTTCGCTTCCTTTCGAAACTTCAACTAAACAACAACGGCATTTTCCGCCGCTACCTTGTAATTTAGAATAATAGCACATTGCTGGTGGAACTACTTCTCCACCAATCATTCTGGCTGCTTGCAGGATGGTTGTTCCTGGTGCTACATCAATTTCATGACCGTCTATGGTTACTTTCATTTTATTTAAGTCTTAACGTCTTAGTGTCAAATGTCTTAATGTCGCGTGACTTTAGACTTTTTGACTGTTTTCTAAATATTTTATAAATCCACTTATTAACTTTGAAATATCTGATACATTAAAATACAATTCATCAAATTCAATTTGTGAAATATATTTTAAATCTAATGCCAAATACAATTGCGATCTTACTTCGCCTGCTGATGCTTTTGATACATATAAAAAATATATAAATTCTTTGTCTGTATTTCTTTCAAACCCTTCTGCAATATTTGAAGAAATTGAAATTGATGCTCTTCTAATTTGTCGAACTAATTCAAAGTCTCTTTTGAAAGCAGTATTCTCTGTTATTTCATAAATCCTTTTATTAAATGATCTTGACTTTTGCCAAGATGTAATTTCTTCAAAAGATTTAAATACCCCCATTTTTTTACGTTAAGACTTTCGACTTTATGACGCTAAGACTAGAGAAAAAGGCTCCGCAACAAAATGGTCTCTATTTTTTATTTTTTCTGGGAAACGAATATGATATTCAAATTCATCTCTAAAATGACGAATAGCCGCTGCCACTGGCCAAGCCGCAGCATCACCTAGAGGACAAATTGTATTTCCTTCTATTTTACTTTGAATGTTCAAAAGTAAATCGATATCTTCTTCACGCCCGTAACCGTTTTCAATTCGATTCAGCACTTTTTCCATCCAGCCCGTTCCTTCACGACAAGGCGAACATTGTCCGCAAGATTCGTGATGGTAAAAACGAGAGAAATTCCAAGTATTTCTAACGATGCATGATGTATCATTATACACTATAAATCCTCCTGAACCGAGCATTGATCCTGATACAAAACCACCATCGCTCAAACTTTCGTAAGTCATCAAGCGGTCGTCGCCATTGGCTGTTTTATAAATTAAATGCGCTGGTAAAACAGGAACGGATGATCCTCCCGGAACGAAAGCTTTCAAAGGTCTGTCAGAACTCATTCCACCTAAATATTCATCGGAATTCATGAATTCGTATACGCTTAATCCCATTTCTATTTCATAAACTCCAGGATTTTTAATGTGTCCTGAAGCGGATATTAATTTAGTTCCAGTAGAACGGCCTATTCCAATTTTGGCGTAATCGGCACCGGAATTGTTTACAATCCACGGCACAGCTGCAATAGTTTCTACATTATTTACCACAGTTGGATTTGACCAAAGTCCTGCAACTGCAGGAAATGGCGGTTTGATTCGAGGATTTCCTCTTTTTCCTTCCAAGGATTCTATCAATGCGGTTTCTTCACCACAAATGTAAGCTCCAGCTCCAATTTGAACATATAATTCCAAATCGAAACCTGTTCCTAATATGTTTTTTCCTAACCAACCTGCGGCTTTTGCTTCGGCGATGGCTCTTTCTAATATTTTATAAATCCACATATATTCTCCACGAATATAGATGTATGATAAATTGGCTCCCAAAGCATAACTCGACGTAATCATTCCTTCAATTAATAAATGAGGAATAAACTCCATCAAATAACGGTCTTTAAAAGTTCCCGGTTCTGATTCATCGGCATTGCACACTAAATGTCTTGGTTTTCCTGATTTTTTGTCAATGAAACTCCATTTCATTCCCGCCGGAAATCCTGCGCCACCACGACCTCGCAGTCCCGAAGTTTTCACTTCTTCGACTACTTCGTCAGGTGTCAATGTTTTTAAGGCTTTTTCCACAGAAGCGTAACCACCATTTTGGCGATATACTTCGTAGGTTCTAATACCCGGAACATTTATTTTGTCTAATAATATTTTTTGTGACATATTATTTATCGTGTAACGTAATTTTATCTTCTTTACAATCAACTATCAATTGATCAATTTTTTCTTTGGTAAGATGCTCTTTATAGAAATCCCCCAATTGCATCATTGGCGCATAACCACAAGCACCTAAACACTCCACACCTCTTACTTCAAATAGGCCATCTGCTGTTGGCTCGCCAATTCTTACACCCAACTTTTCGCAAGTGTAGTCCATTAAATCTTCAACTCCGTTCAAGCAGCAAGGCGAAGTCTGGCAAAATTCAAACATATATTTTCCAATAGGTCGTCGGTTATACATCGTGTAAAACGAAACTACTTCGTAAACTTCAATGGGTTTGATGCTTAAAATTTCGGCCACTTTGTCCATTAATTCCAAGCTCAACCAATTGTCGTGAGCATCTTGAACTTCATGTAAAACAGGCAATAAAGCTGATTTAATTTTATCTTCAGGATAATGACTGATTAATTCATTGATGCGAGTCATCACTGTTTCAGTAATATTTATTTCTTGTTTGTAATCTGTTCTTTCCATTTTTTATTATTTTAAATTTTGAATTATAAATTTTAAATGTTTTGTTGGTCATTTATAATTTATAATTCATCATTTATAATTTGCTTAAGCGTCCAATTCTCCGGCTATAACATTTAAACTGGACAAAATAACAATCGCATCCGAAAGCATTGCACCTTTGATCATTTCGGGATACGCTTGGTAATAGATGAAACAAGGTCTGCGGAAGTGCAATCTGTAAGGAGTTCTGCTTCCGTCTGTAACCAAATAAAATCCTAATTCTCCGTTTCCGCCTTCCACAGCATGATAAATTTCGGCAACTGGAACGGGAATTTCACCCATAACAATTTTGAAATGGTAAATCAAGGATTCCATATCATGGTACACATCTTGTTTTGGGGGCAAATAATATTCTGGAACATCGGCATGAAATTCATTTCCAGCTGGCATTTTTTCCAATGCTTGACGAATGATGCTCAAACTTTCCCAAACTTCGGCATTACGAACACAAAAACGGTCGTAAGTGTCACCTGATTTTCCAACAGGAACAATAAAGTCAAAATCTTCATAAGAAGAATAAGGATGCGCTACTCGAACGTCGTAATCAACTCCGGCAGCACGTAAATTTGGGCCTGTAAATCCGTAAGCCATTGCCATTTCGGCAGTAATTGGTCCTACGTCAACGGTTCTGTCAATAAAAATTCTGTTTCTTTCGAATAGATTTTCAAATTCTTTCCAAGCAATTGGAAAATCTTTCAAAAACACGTCTAGTTTGCTGAAGGCTTCTGGTGACCAATCTCTTTCGAAACCGCCCATTCTGCCCATATTTGTAGTCAAACGGGCTCCACAAATTTCTTCGTAGATTTCGTAAACTTTCTCTCTAAATTGAAAAACATACAAGAAACCGGTATAGGCTCCGGTATCTACACCAAGAATCGAATTGCAAATGATGTGATCCGTAATTCTGGCCAATTCCATTACGATAACTCTTAAATATTGTGCTCTTTTGGGAACTTCAATATCTAATAGTTTTTCCATTGTCATCCACCATCCCATATTGTTTATAGGTGATGAACAATAATTCATTCGGTCCGTAAGTGGCGTGATTTGGTAAAATGGACGATTTTCGGCAATTTTCTCAAAAGCCCGGTGAATGTAGCCAATAGTTGGTTCTGCTTCGATAATTTTCTCGCCATCCATTAACAGAATATTTTGGAAAATACCGTGAGTCGCGGGATGGGTTGGTCCTAAATTCAACATCGAAAGTTCGCTTCCGTCGTCGTTTAGGCTTTCATTAATGCGTTTAGCATATCGATGCTCTGGGGATAATAATAGTTCTGACATCTATAATTAAAAATTGATAATTAAAAATTGATAATTCATGATTTAAATTAAATTGAACTTTTACTTTTTTCAGTAATTATCAATTATTCATTGTTAATTATGCATTGTTTGTTGTTCTTCCAAAAAACCGGTCGTCTTTATCTGTTCTTCCGCCGTCTTCCATTGGAAATTCTTTCCTCATGGGATGCGAAACCATTTCATCCATGTTCAAAATACGTTTCAATTGCGGATGACCTAAAAAATTGATTCCATAAAAATCCCAAGTTTCTCTTTCCATCCAATTTGCACTAGGAAAAATAGTACTCAAAGTTTTTATTTCTGGGGTTTCTCCGTTTATAAAAGCCTTGATTTTTATTCTTTTATTTTCATACCAATTGTGCATGTGATAAACAACAGCAAACTGTCTTTCAATTGCATTATCTGGGTAATGAACACCGCATAAATCAGTTAGGAAATGAAAATTTAATGCTGGATCGTTTTTTAAAAAAAGGATAACGGCAGTAATTTTATCGGGTGCTACTTCAAATGAAAATATATCCTTTTCTTGATTGAAATAGAGAACATTGTCGCCAAATGTTTCCACTAATTTATCTTGAATTTGTACTGATTCTAAAGTCATTTCCTTATTTTATGTTATAAGACGCCAATAATTCTTGATATTCCGGTGAACTTCTTCTTCTTACTGATTCACTTCTTACTAATTCTTGTAACCGCATTACTCCGTCTACAATTTGCTCTGGTCTTGGCGGACAGCCGGGAACATAAACGTCAACTGGTATTACTTTGTCAATTCCTTGCAAAACAGAATAGGTATCAAAAACACCACCAGACGAAGCACAAGCTCCAACGGCGATTACCCAGCGAGGTTCGGCCATTTGTTCGTATACTTGTCGCAAGATTGGCCCCATTTTTTTTGAAATAGTTCCCATAACTAGCAACATATCGGCTTGACGAGGAGAAAAACTTACTCGTTCAGAACCAAAACGCGCTAAATCGTAATGCGAAGCCATCGTAGCCATAAATTCGATTCCACAACAAGAGGTTGCGAAAGGCAATGGCCAAAGTGAATTCGCGCGAGCCATTCCTACTACATCATTGAGCGAGGTAGCGAAAAAACCTTCGCCAGAAACGCCTTCGGGTGGGGCAACCATTTTTACATTTGAATCACTCATTTTTTATTGTTTTAAATTATAAATTTTGAATTATAAATTGATGGTAGAAATCATTAAAAATTTAAAATTCAACATTTAAAATAAATTTTTATTCCCATTCTAATGCTTTCTTTTTGATGATATAGAAAAATCCAACCAGCAACAAAAACATAAAAATTACCATTTTTATCATTCCTTCCATTCCCAACTCTTTGAAGTTGATTGCCCAAGGATAAAGGAATATTACCTCGACATCAAATAATACAAAAAGAATGGCAACAAGAAAGTATTTTACCGAGAACGGGATGCGGGCATTTCCTAAAGATTCGATACCACACTCGAAATTTGCATCTTTAATTTCAGAGGATCTTTTAGGACCTAATTTCCCTGAAATTACTATCATTCCAACGACAAATCCAATAGCTAAAAGTGCTTGCATCAGAATTGGAAAATAATCTAATTGACTTGATTGCATTATGATTTTATTTAAAGTTTAAATATCGCTGCAAAGATAGGTTTCAAGTCTTAAAAACACAAGTTAAAATCATAAATTAGTTTGTAAAAAACTATAATTTATTTGTAATTAAATTTAGTTAAAGTAATTCGACTCAATACGGTATTCAATTAAACAAAAAAGCGTCCCGATAATTCGGGACGCTTTAAACATTCTTAAGCAAAAATTTTTTTATGCTTAGATAACTGCTACTTTCGCAGCAACTTTTCCTTTTCTTCCTTCTTCTTCTTCATAGCTCACTCTGTCACCTTCACGAAGTTCTTCCGCGTTGATTCCTGATGCATGAACGAAAATGTCTTTTCCTGTTTCTTCGTCTGTAATGAATCCGTAACCTTTTGATTCATTGAAAAATTTAACTGTACCTGTACGCATTGTAATAGTAATAATAATTTATAATGTGGCAAATGTAATATTTAATATAATACGAAATATAATAATCCATAAATTTTATTAAAATAATTGATTTACAACGATTTCTGGCAAATTTCATCGACGAACTACACTAAATCTAATTTTATATGCAATTCATTTAATTGCGTTTCATTAATGACTGACGGTGCATCAATCATTACATCTCTTCCTGAATTGTTTTTTGGGAAAGCAATAAAATCACGAATGGTTTCTTGCCCGCCGAGAATAGCCACCAATCGATCCAAACCAAATGCTAAACCGCCATGTGGTGGGGCTCCATATTGAAAGGCATTCGTCAAAAATCCAAATTGATCCTCAGCTTGTTCCGGAGTAAAACCTAAATATTTGAACATTAATTGTTGTGTTGCTTTATCGTGAATTCGGATTGAACCACCGCCAATTTCGTTTCCGTTGAGAACCATATCATATGCATTGGCGCGAACTTTCCCGGGATTGGTGGCTAATAATTCCATGTCTTCCGGTTTTGGAGACGTGAACGGATGGTGCATGGCGTGCCATTTTCCAGTTGCTTCATCTAATTCTAATAATGGAAAATCTACTACCCATAATGGCGCAAACTCCGCTGGATTTCTTAATCCGAATCGAGTAGCTAATTCCATTCTTAATGCAGAAAGTTGGGTTCTTGTTTTATCGGCTTGACCGGAAAGAACAAATAGCATATCGCCCGGTTTAGCTCCCGTAATTTGAGCCCATTTTGCCAAATCTTCTTGGTCGTAAAATTTATCAACAGATGATTTATATGTTCCATCCTCATTGCATTTTACATAAATCATTCCTAAAGCACCAATTTGTGGACGCTTCATCCAGTCAATTAAAGCATCAATTTCTTTACGAGAATATTCTCCGGCTCCCGGAGCCGCAATTCCTACGACCAATTCAGCGGCGTTGAAAACAGAAAAATCTTTGTGTTGCGCAAATTCGTTCAACTCGCCAAACTCCATTCCGAAACGAATGTCTGGCTTGTCATTTCCGTAGGTTTTCATGGCGTAATCGTAAGTAATTCTTGGAAATTTTTCTACCTCGATTCCTTTGATTTCTTTTAGCAAATGGCGTGTCAATCCTTCAAAAACATTCAAAATATCTTCTTGTTCTACAAATGCCATTTCGCAATCGATTTGGGTAAATTCCGGTTGACGATCGGCACGTAAATCCTCGTCACGGAAACATTTCACAATTTGGAAATATTTATCCATTCCGCCCACCATCAATAACTGTTTAAACGTTTGCGGTGATTGCGGCAAGGCATAAAACTGTCCTTCGTTCATGCGAGAGGGAACCACAAAATCCCTTGCGCCTTCTGGAGTTGACTTGATCAAATAGGGCGTTTCTACTTCGCAAAAATCGAGATCCGAAAGGTATTTACGAACTTCCATTGCCACTTTATGACGAAAAAGCAAGTTGTTTTTTACCGGATTTCTGCGAATATCAAGGTAACGATACTTCATTCGGATATCTTCACCACCATCTGTTTCATCTTCGATGGTAAATGGAGGAGTTATGGATGCATTCAATAGTATAAGTTCAGTAACTAGGATTTCGATATCGCCTGTTGGCATCGCTGCGTTTTTGGCTTCACGCTCAATGACAGTTCCTTTGGCTTGAATTACAAACTCACGACCAAGGGTTTTCGCCAGTTCAAAAACTTCTTTTTGAGAACGACTTTCGTCGAAAATTAATTGGGTAACACCGTAACGATCGCGTAAATCGACCCAATTCATAAATCCTTTATCGCGGGATTTTTGAACCCAGCCTGCAAGCGTAACTTCGGTATTGATGTGTGAGGCATTGAGTTCGCCACAGTTATGACTTCTATACATTGGTCTTATTTTTAGACTGCAAATTTAGGACTTATTATGAATATATGGATTATGAAATTTGAAAGAATAAAAAAATCGGCAGTTACAAATTTTTGCAACTGCCGATTTTTACATTTTATATTTCGTCCTACTAAATAAACGCAGCACTATTAATTTTTTAAAACGATTCGATAACGGGCTTTGCCTTCCTCCATATGTTTTATGGCTTCATTGGCTTTCGCCATAGGAAACTCCTCCACCATTGGATAAATATCGTGTCTTACACAAAAATCCAGCATCGTTTTTGTTAAAGCAGGACTACCTATCGGGCTACCGCCCACGGATTTTTCGCCCATAATTAAACTAAACGCCGGAATTGCCATAGGTTCCAGTACAGCGCCCACGGTGTGTAATTTTCCTTTGGGTGCCAAACACGAAAGGTAGGAATCCCAATTTAAGGTGACATTAGTAGTGTTTAAAATAAAATTTAATTTCCCTTTAATGCTTTCTAATGCTGCTGACGATGTCGAATCGATTACTTGTGTTGCTCCCATTTTTAAAATTTCCTCCTTTTTGTCTGGATTCGAGCTGAATGCAACAACTTCGCAACCCCAATGCTTCAAAAATTTAAGCGCCATGTGTCCTAAACCGCCAATGCCAATTACCCCAACGGTATCTGTAGGTTTTACATTTGCTAAGATAATAGGATTAAAAACGGTAATTCCACCACACAATAGAGGGCCTGCTTTACTCATATCAATAGCAGCTGGAAGGGGAATTGCCCATGACCAATGTCCGCGGACATAATCTGCAAAACCACCGTGTCTCCCTACAATTGTGGATTCGGCCTTAGTGCAAAGATGATGGGAGCCGCTCATGCATTCGTGACAGCTCATACAAGAGGCCGATAACCATCCTAATCCAACTTTATCACCAATTTTTATATTTTTCACTGCATTTCCAGCAGCCACCACTTCGCCAATTATTTCATGACCCGGAACGATAGGGAATTGTGTGATTCCCCAATCGTTGTTGATCATACTGATATCAGAATGACAAACCCCGCAATAGGACACTTTGATATCTACTTCCTCCGATCCGATTTCGCCTAATTCATACGAATACGATTCCAATTTTCCTTTTGGCTTAAAAGCCGCATACCCATTTACGTTCATAATCTAATTTGTTTTAAATTTTTGTTGTTATAAAAAAAGAACTTCTTTTTTTGACTCAATTTGTAAAAAATTTAGGAATTTTAGGTAGGCTTTAGGGAAGTGCTAAAGGTAGTCAATTCTTGTGAGGGAATTTTAAATTTATAGATTAATTATAGTATTAGGCTGCTGCTCGATTTTCTCTTTTATCTCGTAACCAATATTTAACTCTTTTTACCAAGTAAAACATTACTGGCACCATAACTAAGGTCAAAACTGTAGCGTAAGTCAATCCGAAGATAATGGTCCAAGCCAATGGTGCCCAGAATATCACATTGTCACCACCCATATAAAGATGCGGATTCAAATCAGTAACCAAACCAAAGAAATCGAAGTTCAATCCAATTGCTAACGGAATTAATCCTAAAATTGCAGTTAATGCTGTTAGCAAAACCGGTCTCAAACGGGATTTTCCTGAAGTAATAATTACTTCTTTTATTTCAGCAATTGTTAAATCGTCGTGTGAACTGAGTTTCTTTTGAGCTACTTTTTCGTCTAATAGTAATACAAAGAAATCCATTAATACAATTCCGTTTTTAACTACAATTCCCGATAAGGCAATAATTCCCATCATTGTCATAAGGATTACGAAATCCATACTACAGAAAATGTATCCGTAAAAAACGCCTGAAAAACTCAATAAAACAGTGAACATAATCACTACTGTTTTTGAAATGGAATTAAACTGCAATACAATAATAATCGTGATGCTTGCCAATGCCAAAAGTAGTGCGCCAAACAAGAAACTAGAATCTTTTTTCTGTTGTTCTTGCTCACCAGAAAACGAATAAGTAATGTCACCTGCCATTTTATAATTGGCTGTTTTTAAATCCGTTTCGATTTGTTTGGTAATTCCGTCGCCATTTGCACCCGTCAACACATTGGAATAAATCGTAATAACACGTTTAGAATCTTTACGTTTTATTTGATTGAAAGTGTATTTTTTCTCAGTTGTAGAAATAGCCGAAATTGGAACTTGAATAATTTGTCCGTTATTCTGATTACGGAAAGTTACCGGCTGATTAAACAAGACACTTTCGTTTTTACGCTGGTCTTCTTGTAAACGCATTGTAATGTCATAATCGTCTTTTCCTTCTTTGTATTTCGAGATTTCTTGACCATAAATAGCGCGACGCATCGTGTAACCAACTTGTCCAGTGGTTGCGCCTAAACTTCCCACGCCAACTCTGTCAATTTTCATTTCGAGTTCCGGCGATTCTTTATTCACATCAATATTCAATTTTTCGATGCCTGGAATATTTTTAGAATTGATAAAAGTGATGACTTTATCAGCTTCGGTTAACATTTGATCGTAGTTTGTTCCAGATAATTGCAAACTAATAGGATAGCCCGATGGCGGCCCAGCAGCATCTTTTTCAACAGTGATTTTAGCTCCTGCAATATTTTTTACTTTGGCACGAATTTCTTCTAAAATATCGTTGGTATCAATTCCTCGACGCAAATTGAATTCTACAAAGTTGACTGTTACTTTTCCTTTATAAGGCGTTTCAGATTGGTTTCCAACATCAACGTTTGGATTTCCAGCGCCCATTCCCACTTGAGAAACGATACTTTCTGCTAAGAAATTTTCGTTGGTTTTTTTGTCGACATATTTCTTCAGTACTTCGATTACTTGTTTTTCGACAAATAAAGTTGCTTTATTGGTTTTCGAAATATCTGTGCCTTGCGGATATTCAATATATACGATGTTTTGTTTGGGTACATTATTTGGGAAAAACAATACTTCTCTTGGGAAAATTCCAAGCAAAACGAAGGAGAAAAACAGTAAAAAGACGATTACTCCTAGCGAAATCACGGCACGTTTTCCGGTTAGAATTTTACCCAAGAAGACTTGGTATTTTTTTTCTAATCTTGGAAAAAAACTGTGTTGGAAATCTTGTGTCCATTGGTACAATTTAATATAATATAACCACATTAATCCCAATGAGATCAATAATAAATGACCAATGGCTCGCATCCAAGTCGTATCAGAAATATAACCTGGAACCGCAAATAATAATCCCGAAGCTAATAAAATAATAGAATATTTTTTAATAGCAACTTTAGAAATATTTCTGTCTTCAATATCCATAAATCCGCCCGTCATTGCCGCATTGATAACCATTGCTACAAATAAAGAGGCACCTAAAACACATGACAAAGTTATTGGAAAATAAATCATAAATTTACCAACGGTCCCTGGCCATAACGCTAAGGGTATAAACGCGGCAAGTGTTGTTGCAGTTGATGAAATTACGGGCCAAGCGATTTCGCCAATACCAATTTTTGAAGCCTGTACGCGATCCATTCCTTTTCGCATGTTTGCAAAAACGTTGTCGACAACTACAATTCCATCATCTACCAGAAGTCCTAATCCCATTACTAGTCCGAACAAAACCATGGTATTTAAAGTAAATCCAAAGGCGGATAAAATAGCAAATGCCATCAACATCGAAAGCGGAATGGCGGCTCCAACAAAGAGTGAATTTCTTAATCCCATTGTAAACATCAAAACAATCATCACCAAAATAATTCCGAAAATAATATGGTTTGATAATTCGTTTACCTGGTGCTCTACGCTGTCTGATTGATCGTTAGTCATTTTCAGACTTAAATCTTTTGGCAACACTTTTTCCTGTGCTGTTTTTACAATTTCTTTGACTTGGTCGATGGCAGAAATCATATTTTGTCCTGAACGTTTTTTTACATTCAACATAACCACTTCTTGACCAGATTCGCGAGCATAAGTAGTTTTTTCTTTTTCTTTAAAACTTACAACGGCAATATCTTTTAAGTAAACGGTGCCTCCATAAGATTTTACGATAACATTATTAAGCTGTTCTGGATTCGAAATTTCACCAACAATTCGGATATTATTTCTAGATCCTTGTGATACTAGATTACCACCCGAAAGCGTCATATTTTCATATTTTACGGCGTTCTGAATATCGTCAAAACTAACTTTTGCAGCACTCATTTTGAAAACATCAATCGCAATTTCTACTTCTTTGTCATCTACACCAAGAATGTCCACTTTCTTAACTTCGGGAACATTTTCGATTTCGTCTTGTAAATACTCGCCATATTTTTTGAGTTGTTGCGTAGTATAATTACCTTGCAAGTTGATGTTTAAAATAGGTACTTCTTCTGAAATATTGATGTTGAAAACATTGGGTTCAACTTTACTTCCATTGTCCAAATTGGGCCAATCGGTTTTGGCTTTCGATTGGTCAACCTTATCTTTTATTAAAACTTTTGCTTCTTCAATCGAAATTTTTTGATCAAATTCAACGATAATCATCCCATAATCTTGAAAAGAGCTAGAAGTAACTTTATCAACTCCCGAAATGTTTTTAAACTGATCTTCTAAGGGTTTTATCACTAATTTCTCCACATCCTCGGCAGAATTCCCTGGAAAAATAGATGATACAAATATTTTATTTTCTAATATTTCAGGAAAATCTTCTCTTGGCATATTGATGTATGCTAAGGTTCCCATGACAACAATGATGAGTGTCAAGATATAAACCGTTATACGGTTGTCGACGGCCCAGCTTGATATTCCGAATTCGTGGTTTTTGTGTTCCATATAAGCCCCCTAACCCCCGAAGGGGGAACTCCTATTAGAGGTAAATAGGTTTTAATTTATAATCTAATATTTAAACAAGTCCGTTATTCCCCCTTCGGGGGCAAGAGGGTTAGAAATTAAGTTTCGTTCCTTCGGCAATTATATTGAGTCCTTCAGCCACAATCACATCTGAGGTTTTTAAACCTGATAGTATTTCAGTACCATTTTCTGAAGATTGACCCGTTTTCACGATTGCTTTTTTGGCAATACCCGTTTTACCATTTGAATTGGTCACGATGTAAACAAATTTATTTTTTTGGCCATCTTCTTGAATAACATTCGTGGGAACTACTATTGCTTTTTTGTTACTGTAATCAGTAATTTTAAGACTTGCTACCTGATTTGGGCGCAGTAAATTATCTGGGTTTGGAACGCCTACTTCAATTCCAAAACTACGGTTGCTTGGATTCACAAAGTTCCCTATTTGACGAACTTTTCCTACGTAAGTTTTTCCTAAGGACGACAAGAAAACATCAACCTCTGTTCCTACTTTTAACTTCCCAATATAACTTTCAGGAATTGATGTTGAAACATACATATTTGATAGATTTATGATACGCATTAAACCTTGCTGACTAGGCGCAACCACCTGTCCTTTTTCTACAAAGACTTCGTCGATAGTACCCGAGAAAGGGGCTCTAATGATCGTTTTTGATAATTGCGCTTTGATTTGTGCAACGCCTCTTTGAGCCGAAATCATCTGCGTTTGTGTTTGTAAATACTGAATTTCAGAACCAATTTTTTGATCCCAAAGATTTTTTTGACGCTCAAATGTGGTTTTTGCTAATGCATATTGGCTTTCTAAACTAGCAACTTGCTGACTCAGTCCAGCATCGTCTATGCGACCCAGAATTTGTCCTTTCGAAACTCTTTGTCCCGCTTTGACAGTCAATGAAATTAAAGTTCCTTGATGTTCTGGTTGAACCAATATATTTTCGTTAGTATCTACACTTCCTTGAACTTCCAGATAATGGCTAAAAACAGTATCTTTTATGGTGAGTACTGAAACCAAAGCTTCATCTTTTTTAACGTCTAGTGTTGCCAAAGCTTCTTCAATTTTTGCTAAATCAGCTTGGAGTAACGATTTTTTGGCTTGCAATGCTGGCACATTTTTAGCCTTAATTAACGCTTCAATGTTTGTGTTGTCTTCTTTCTTTTTGCAAGAAAACATTGAAATTAAAAGTACGGTAATTAGGATTATTTTTTTCATATTTTTATGTTTTTGAGTCTGTGATCTATTCTTTGTTTTATTTTCTATTTATTAATTATTTTTTCTAAAGCTGCTTTTTTGTTGATGACATCGACCATCGTTTGTAAGTATTTTTGTTGCGCAGTATACAATTGCCGTTGGGCATCAGTATAATCAAAACTAGAAGATAAGCCTTCTCTAAATTTTATTTGTTGCTTTTTTTCGATTCTTTCGGCAAGATTCAAATTAGATTGTGCTGTTGCATATTCCTCAATGCTGAATTCGTAATCGCTTTTGGCGGCAGCATATTGTAATTTAATTTTTTGTTCGGCTTCAGACAATTTAGTTTTGGCTTGTTCTAAAGCTATTTTAGCTTGTTGTGTTCTAGCACTTCTAGCTAAACTACTAAAGATAGGGACATTTAAGCTTACGCCAAGGTTCGAATAATTGAACCAGTTTTGATTTTGCGTAAAGAACTGAAATTTATCTTTAAAAGCGGTATATCCGAAATTTAGATTGGCGGATAATGATGGCAAGGCCCTACTTTTTTGTAGTTTTAATTCTAAATTTCTTTGTTCTTGAAAATTCAATGCCATTTGGTAATTTGCATTGTCAGTAATTATGAATTCATTTTTTGTAACAGCCAAGTCTAGATTAGAAGCCGTCAAGTTGTTTAATTTATCTGTTAGTTTTACATTATCGGCAATGTCGATTCCTAGCGTTATTTTTAACATTTTGTAAGCCACATCTACTAATCTTTTGTTGTAGTTTAATGTGCTACTTATTGAGGTAAGTGTAATTTGTAATTGTTCAACATTTTCTTCTTCAATTAATCCATTTTTGAAAATTGCCTTCGTGTCACCCAATGTTTTTTCTAAAGTGGTTTTGTTTTTTTCGAGGATAGCGATGCTTTCTTCGGCTAATAAAACATTTCCGTAGGAATTAATTACGGCTTCTTTAATCTCTGTATCTGTTTTTTGTTTTGCATTTACGTAAAATTTCAAATAGGTTTTTGACGCTTGTAGCGCAACAATATAGGAGCCATCAAAAATTAATTGGCTTAAAGTTGAACGCAATAGCATACTTTGTTTTGTTCCAAAAGCGACTGTTGCATAAGTTCCAGCCTCTCCGCCAAAAAATTCGGCCGGAACAAGTGATTTTTGTAACTCGAAATTATTTGTGTAATCTAATCCGGCATTAATTTGTGGTAAGCCTGCAGCAGTGGTTTCCCATTTTTTTGCTTTAGAGGCTTCGATGTCGCGTTCTGCATTTATCGCAGAATAATTATTGATCAATGCGTGATTTATGGCTTGCTCTAGACTAAAATTAAAGTTTTTTTGTTGTTCCTGTGCTTTTGTTGATAGCGCTAAAACGAGTAGGGGAATCAAAAATAGGTGTTTCATTATAAAGTATAATTTTGTAATTGTTTTTCGAGTTCAATAATGCCCGCTGGCGTTGCCATTGCTCTGGTATGGTATTCTAATGCTTGCAATTCTTTCACGATTGATTCTTTTCCAGAACTAATATTGCCGTTAATACTAAAAATTAAGGTGTAATAGAATTCTACATAGGTGTCAATCGCAACTCCTATGCGGTACAATCCTTGTTGAATTCCTTTTTGTATATTTTGCTTGAATACGGCATTGCATTCATTTATTTCTCTGGACATTACCGTATTATATATTTCCGGATAATGTTTTTTTAATTGATAAGCGGGGGAGGTATCTGCAGACTTAAACATTTCTTTAAACATTTTTCTAATCTCAAAATTCTCTTCGATTGCATTGTGTTTTTTTTCTACAATAGTATCAATGCTTTTATGAATAGCTTTATGAACTATTTCTGTCGTTTGTTCTATAAGCAGTTCCTTATTGCAAAAATATTTATAAATGGTTTTTTTTGAAATGCTCATTTCTCCGGCAATATCATCCATGGTGACGCTCTTGAAACCTAGTTTCATAAACAAATCGGTGGCTTTTTCTATAATTTTTTCTTTCATTATTGTTGCTGAACTGTACTCAGACTTTTTATTTTTTGGAGTTCAAATGTAAGCGGGAAACTTTTAATGCTAAATTAGTTTCCAAAAAAATGACGGTAACTTAACAGAAATCTAATCTTTAATTAATATGCTAAATTGAAAATTCTAAATTGGCGACCAATTTTAAATTTTTGCCAAAACCAAATTGCTCTTTCGAAGAATTAAAGTTTTTGTCCAAGCCAAAATCGTTGCGGTTAATGTCCCCTTTTATTTCAAAAGCCGCTTTTTTTGCCCCGTTGTAGTTGTTGATGCCAATGAATTCGGCATCGAGTTCAACCATTTTCGTAACATCTTTTATAGTCAAATAGCCTTTAAAAAAGTTGAGGTTATTTTTAATCTTTTGAAAAGAGGTAGATCTAAAACGTATCAGTGGTTTTTTGTTCGAATTGCTTTTATTATTTATTTGCAAATGGGAATCACTTTTTTTAGAGGGATTGGTTGTATTATCGAGACAAAATTCTACCGAAGCATCTTCTATTTCATCTTCATCCATAGAAACAAAACCAGTAAAATGGTTGGTGTCTCCGCCTAAATAGGTGATTGTAGCATCTTTCATCTGGATTAAAACATCAGATTGATTGGAGTCAATAGTCCATTTTGTTGTCATAGGAGGTTTTGTTGTGGTATAAAAACGAAATCTTTGTTAAGAAATTCGATGCAAATATAAATAGGAAACTTTGAATACCAAAATAGTTTCCGTTGTATTTTTAAAATAAATATTTCCCTTTAAAAGTTTCCCGTTTTTTAAGTTACTTTGTAAAAAATAAACCTGAATATTAAAACCAAAAATTAATGCTTCCCATCAACGAATATCAAGAGCAATTTTTACGCTATTTAGAAAGCCAAAACATGCACAAGGAACCGAAAAATCTATACCAACCTGTAGATTATATCTTGCAATTAGGAGGTAAAAGATTGCGTCCTATTTTGACTTTGATGACTACCGATATCTTTAATTGTAATTACAAACTGGCTTTGCCAGCGGCCATGGCCGTTGAAGTTTTTCATAATTTTTCGTTAGTACACGATGATATTATGGACGATGCACCTTTACGACGGGGGAATGTCACTGTTCACGAAAAATGGAATATTAACACTGGAATTCTTTCAGGCGATGCCATGTTGATTCTGGCGTACCAACATTTTGAACAATACGAACCAACTGTTTTTAGGGATTTGGCTAAATTATTCAGTAAAACTGCGCTCGAAGTATGCGAAGGCCAGCAATATGATGTCGATTTTGAAACCCGAAACGACGTTACCATTCCAGAATACTTGAAAATGATTGAGTATAAAACGGCCGTTCTGGTTGCTGCAGCAATGAAAATGGGAGCGATTATAGCCGAAACATCAGTGGAAAATGCGGATTTGATATACGATTTTGGACTTAATTTAGGATTAGCGTTTCAGTTACAAGATGATTATTTAGATGCTTTTGGCAATCCGGAAACCTTTGGCAAACAAGTAGGAGGTGATATTATTGAAAACAAAAAAACCTATTTGTACTTGAAAGCTATTGAGTTTTCTAAACCCGATGAAAAACAACAATTATTATACTATTTTTCCATTCAACCTGAAGATAATTTAGAGAAAATTAATGCTGTTAGAGCTATTTTTAATGTGACTGGCGCGTCTGCGGCCACTCAAAAATCGATTCAGGAGTACACCTTAAAGGCTTTTGAAACTTTAGATAGAATCAATATTTCTGAAGATAAAAAAGCGGTCTTGAAATCTTTTGGCGAAAATTTAATGGAGAGAAAGGTGTGATAATTGTGATGTATTTTACTTTATGAGCACTATTTTAAACCCAATTTTCTTTAACGATAAAGCACACAATCTCAAAAAGCAATTGTACTTTGCTGTTTGCTTCACTTTTTTTACTATTCTAGCTCTTGGAATAGACAGTGTTTATTTTGCAGTGAATTATTTTGACGGAAGGCAAATTGTAAACCTTTTAGCGGTAGTTTATTTTGCATTTTTCTTTCTAGTTTCTGGTTCATACCTGAGAAAATTGATGGTTGTAATGGTTTTTTTATCCTATATCGGGGAATTAATTTTTTGCAGTTTGCTAGGAATGTATGATTATAGAACGGTCGTCATTCCGCTTTATGTTCCTTTTGGTCACGCTATTGTTTATGCCTCGGGATATGTTTTTGCTCATACAAAATGGGCAGTGAGGAATGACAAACTTCTCAAAAAGCAATTTGCTATTGGATTTGTTTTATTATTTCTGTCTGTCGGAATTTTACTGAATGACGTCTTTTCTTTAATTTTTGGAGTTTTCTTCTTTTTACTTGTAAAGAGAAAAAAATGGCAAAACTTATATTATTTCATTGCTATTTGTGTAATTTTTATTGAATTGGTTGGTACTTATTTTCAATGTTGGAAATGGGCCCCAAAAACGTTTGGATTAGTTCCAGCCACAAATCCACCGATGGGGGCTGTTTTTTTCTATGCTGGAGGAGATGTACTTTTAATAAAAATTGTGGATTATTGGAATTTAAAAAGAAACAAAAATCTAATTGATGGCAACGCCAAAAATAAAGTTGAATAGTAGTAACCATCAAGATCATCGTAAATTTGCGTTCAATCTAAAGATTAACGACACAGATTTCACAGATTTCACAGATTTGGATTTAAAAAGCACACCAATTTTTGTTTTGTTTACCTACAAGCAATAAATTTGTCTAAATCAGATAAGATTTAGGCAAAAAATCTGTGAAATCTATGAAATCTGTGTCAAACTTTTTTTTCGGCTGCATACTTATGAATATTGAAATTGTTATTTAAATTTAAATTATGTACATCACCCCAATCAATGCCGACTTGTTGTTCCAAGAAGCCCAAAAGGAAGCTTTATACCTAAAATTGATTGAGCAAATTAACAAAGATTTTAATTTAGCCAATGAAGGAATCGATTTTCCAATGAGTATTTCGCCCGAGAAATTGAAAATACAATTGCACGAGAAAATCTTTAGACTAATTCAATATAAATTTGCCGAATACCTCAATTTGCTTTACATAATCGACGTATCAGAAGACCAGATAAAAAAACTTGACGGGTCGGATTTAGTAATTCTCGCTGAAGAGGTCGCCTTTTTAATTTTGAAACGTGAATGGCAAAAAGTATGGTTCAGGAACAAATATTAGAAACTTATTCCAAATCCTTTTTTAAGATTACTTTATTCCACAATTCCGCTCCTTCTTTATCAAATAAGGACAATTTCATTTGGCGATTTGCTGCATTTCCAGAAAAGGAAATTGTTCCAAAGTTATTCACGGCAAAAGAACTTCCCGCTACTTGATTTGTATTATTGTCGCTTTTAAAGGAATCTGAACTTCCAGATGTTAAAGGAGAAACAGTCCAATCATAAAGCGGATAAGTCCCATTTCTTTCTAATTTTGACAATTCAGCAAAGTGTCTGTCGCCAGATAAAAACAATACTCCTTTTATTTTATTGGCTTCAATTTCTTTCAATAATTTTTCTCTTTCTGCAGGATAAGTGGCATAATTTTCGAAGCGCGCGGCGTTTGAGATTACTTGTCCACCGATGCAAATAATTTTGAAGGCAGCATTTGAACTGGATAGCGCATCAATCAACCATTCCAATTGTTCGTTGCCAAGGATTGTCCTTTCTCCCGTTTTTCTATCGTTAGGAGATTTAAAAAAACGATCGTCAAGCAAGAAAAATTGAGCATCACCCCAGTTGAAAGTGGAATAATTACCCTCGTTTTGTTCCGGATTCACACCATAACTTTTGTTTGCCCAAAAATCTTGGAATGCTTTCAAAGTTAGATTCTTGTTGTAAAAACTCCTGTCTCCATCGTTTGGACCAAAATCGTGATCATCCCAAATAGCAAAATTTTGAGTTTTCGCTAGCAATGGTTGCATTTCTTTTATAGAGCGAGAATGTGTGTAGCGATGCAAAATCCCCGTTTTACTATCCCAATCAGCTTCCCGTAAATAAATATTATCACCTCCCCAAATCATAATATCGGGATTTTTAGCATTGATGGATTCAAAAATCGGGTAGCCACTTCCGTATCCTTTTCCTGGGCGGTCTAGTTCGGGTTCGTTGATATAATTACAACTGCCAAGGGCTACCGTAAAATCGGGTGCGTCTTCTCGCCATTGCCATAATTTTTTGGATGAAAACGAAGTTTCATAAGGTAAAACAACCTTTTTATTATTGATAAAAACGGTGTAATTGTATTTTTTACCGGGTGCCAGTTTGTCTAAAATGATATGATAAGTAAAACCATTTTCTTTAGTAGAATTGTAATTATCTGATGTAAAGACTTTTGCCGGATTGTCTATTGCAAAATATTCGATTTTTACGGAAGCATTTTCTTTGGCCTGAAGCCAAATGACAGCTTCTTTCATTTCACAGTAGCCCACCATTGGGCCAGATTGTAAAATATTGTTTTGGGAGAATCCAAAAGAAAAAGACAAAAACAGCACTATTTTAATAATATTTTTCATTTTAAAAATCACTTTAATTAATACGTTACAAACAAAACAAATTATATGTAAAGGTAGGTTATGTAGGTGTTATTTTAATATAATTAGTTTAGATCGTTTTAAAAATACACCCTCACAAATGGCACAAAAGGTTCAGTGTCATAAAGGTCGTTTTGCAAGACATTGTAACCCAAGCCAATGGTCACGTTTCCTGCTCTATAACCAGCGCCTAGAATTAAACTTGTATCCCAATAAGCATCAGAATAATTTGAAAAACCCTCTTCATGATAATTTACCCGCGATTGATTTAAACCCACTGACAATTGAATTTCTGGTATTGGATTTACTAAAACAATTGTGCTGATGCCATAAACAAATGAAGAAAAATAATTTTTAGAAGCGACGTAATTCAAATTTAAACCAGCTCCGAGAGCAACTATGGGATTAAAATTATAGAGTGCACTTGGCGCTAGTAAAAGGTCAGTATATCCGGAGGAAAAATTCAATCCGATGCCGCCGCCAAATTGGACATTGTTCCAAAAAGGGCTTGGCTGTTTTGGAGTATTGGTAATATCTTGAGCAAATAATCCGTTAACAAACAATAAGTTTATCATTACCAAAATTGGTTTTAAAACAATTTTCAAGTTACTCTTTTCCATAAGCAGACGGGTTTTTAACTAAATTCGACATAAATGTATCTAAAAAAAAGTAGATACTTATTTGATTATTGTATTTTTGCACGACATTTTTTAGTAAAAAGTAGATTTTATACAATTATGGATAGGTTTTCATTCTTAAATGCAGCACACAGTGAGTTTTTCGCGCAGTTATACGATCAATATTTAGAAAATCCAGATAGCGTAGAGCCTAGTTGGAGAGGTTTTTTTCAGGGTTTCGACTTTGGAATGGCTACGTATAACGGAGAAAATCCAGTAATTGAAGCTCAAGAGATTGCTACTGTCGCTGCCGATACTAGCGTAATTTCCGAGAAACTGCTAAAAGAATTTAATGTTATTAAATTGATTGATGCTTATAGAACTCGGGGCCATTTGTTTACTCGGACAAACCCAGTTCACGATAGAAGAACCTATAAACCAACATTGGATATTGAGAATTTTGGACTTTCGCAAGCTGATTTATCAATAGTTTTTGATGCGGCTAAAGTACTCAAAATTGCTCCTTGCAGTTTGACGGATATTTTAGAACATTTAAATAAAATTTACTGTCAATCTATCGGGGTGGAATACATGTACATTCGGAATCCAAATGACATTTTATGGATTCAAGATAAACTTGGGCATAATGATAACCAACCTGATTTTTCTCCTGATCAAAAAAGAGCAATACTCAATAAATTAAACCAAGCCGTTTCATTCGAAAATTTCTTGCATACTAAATATGTAGGTCAAAAACGTTTTTCTCTCGAAGGAGGAGAATCTATTATCCCAGCAATTGACGCATTAATAGAAATGGCTGCTGAAAAGGGAGTGGAGCAATTTGTGATGGGAATGGCACACCGAGGGCGTTTGAACGTTTTGGCGAATATTTTCGGTAAATCAACTCAAGATATTTTTGGCGAGTTTGATGGTAAAGATTATAACGATCAAGAATATTTTGATGGCGACGTAAAATATCATTTAGGACTTACCGCTCAAAAAACTACAAGTACTGGTAAAACAATAAATATTAATTTAGCCCCAAACCCTTCGCATCTTGAAACCGTTGGAGCAGTTATTGAAGGGATTACAAGAGCAAAACAAGACAAGTATTTTCCAGATGATTTTTCAAAAGTATTACCCATCGCAGTTCACGGAGATGCCGCCATCGCTGGGCAAGGAATATTGTATGAAATCATACAAATGTCGCAATTAGACGGATACAAAACAGGAGGAACAATTCATATTGTGATCAATAATCAAGTGGGTTTCACCACAAATTATCTTGATGCTCGCTCGTCGACCTATTGTACCGATGTGGCCAAAGTAACGCTTTCGCCAGTATTACACGTCAATGCAGACGACGCAGAAGCAGTCGTACACGCCATGTCATTTGCTTTAGATTTTAGAATGCATTTTGGTCGTGATGTATTCGTTGATTTGTTGGGTTATCGAAAATACGGGCATAATGAAGGCGACGAACCACGTTTTACACAACCCATTTTATATAAAACCATCGCAAAACATAAAAACCCAAGAGATATTTATGCAGAAAAACTCTTGGCAGAAGGAGTAATCGATGCCAAATACGTCAAAGGTTTAGAAGCAGAATACAAATCAGGTTTAGAAGTGAATCTCGAGGAATCTCGTAAAAAAGAATTGACAATCATAACACCATTTATGCAAAATGAATGGCAAGGTTTTGCCAATGCTGGAATTACACAAATGCTCGAAAACGTAGACACTTCTTATCCAAAAGCAGGACTTACGGCTGTTGCCAATGCCATTTGTAATTTACCTACGGACAAAAAGTTCATTAGTAAAATCCAAAAATTAGTAAACGATAGAAAGACCATGTTTTTCGAAACAAATAAGTTAGATTGGGGTATGGCAGAACATCTAGCCTATGGCTCCTTGTTGCAAGAAGGTTACGACGTTAGAATATCTGGACAAGATGTAGAACGCGGAACTTTTTCGCATCGTCATGCTGTAGTAAAAGTCGAAGATTCAGAAGAAGAGGTAACTTTAATCAATAATTTAGAAGATAAAAAAGGAAAATTCAACATTTACAATTCCTTATTATCAGAATATGGTGTCTTAGGTTTTGACTACGGTTATGCCCTAACGAACCCAAAAGCATTAACCATTTGGGAAGCACAGTTTGGAGATTTCAGCAATGGAGCGCAAATTATGATTGATCAATATATTTCATGCGGGGAAGACAAATGGAACAATCAAAACGGAATCGTGTTGTTGTTGCCTCACGGGTACGAAGGACAAGGAGCCGAACATTCTTCGGGAAGAATGGAGCGTTTTTTACAACTTTGTGCTAGACAAAATATGTTTGTTGCTGATTGTACAACACCAGCAAATTTCTTTCACTTGTTGAGAAGACAAATGAAAACTAATTTCCGAAAACCCCTTGTAGTCTTTACTCCAAAAAGTTTACTCCGTGATCCAAGAGTAGTTTCTACTATCGAAGAATTAGAAAAAGGATCGTTCCAAGAGACTTTTGATGATAATACTGTGAACAAAGCAGACGTCAAAACTTTAGTTTTCTGCACCGGAAAATTCTATTACGACATCGCTGCCGAAAGAGAAATTAACGGAAGAAAAGACGTTGCGGTGGTTAGAATTGAACAATTATTTCCGTTACCAATAGAACAATTAAAAGCAATTATTGCTACATATCCAAATGCAGATGATTATGTGTGGGCACAGGAAGAGCCTAAAAATATGGGAGCTTATGGCTATATGTTGATGAACTTCGATTTAGTAAAATTGCGATTAGCATCACTAAGAGTCTCATCCGCATCCGCATCAGGAAGTTATACAAGATCGAAAAATCGCCATGCAAAAGCGATCAATATGGTTTTTGACAAAAATTTTGTGAGATAAAATTCCAACAATATTATTTATAGAAGGCATTCGGTTTTTCTTTTATAGCAACGAACATTTACCAAAGCATATTCATATTGAAAAAGCAGAAAAAAAGGCAAAGTTTACTATTGAATTTGTAGAGTTAATAAAATCGTCAGGATTTAACGTATCAGAATTGAAACAAATTCGTAATTTAGTCGAGAAAAATCAACAACTTTTAATACAAAAATGGGATGAATTCTTTAGTCATAAATAAATCAAAGAAAGCAATAAATGTAGGTTTTTCAGACTCTAAAATGATTGTTTTTTTAGAAGATGGGAGAGAATTGTCAATTCCTTTAGAGTGGTTTCCGAGATTAAGAAATGCCACAGTAAACCAATTAAAAAATTGGCGTTTTATAGGTAATGGAGAGGGAATACATTGGGCTGAAATTGACGAAGACGTGTCAGTAGAAAATTTATTAGAGTAAATAATTACAAAATTTATATAAATTATACAAGATGATTTTAGAAATGAAAGTCCCTTCACCGGGGGAATCAATCAAAGAAGTAGAAATTGCAACTTGGTTAGTAAAAGACGGCGATTATGTAGAAAAAGACCAAGCCATTGCTGAGGTTGATTCTGATAAAGCAACACTTGAATTACCAGCAGAAGCTAGCGGAATAATTACCCTAAAAGCCGAAGAAGGCGATGCAGTTGCCGTTGGTGCAATTGTTTGCTTAATTGATACTGATGCCCCCCAACCCCAGAAGGGGGAGCCAGCGACGAATACTGTCGAAAAAGTGGCTGAAGTGACTGAGGTGAAAAAAGAAGAAGTAAAAGCAACTCTTGTTGTTGCTCAAACTCCCCCGTCGGTGATTGGTGGACTTGGACATCCTTCCCCAGCTGCAAGAAAAATATTAGACGAAAAAAACATACAACCTTCGGATATTATCGGAACAGGAAAAGACGGACGAATTACCAAAGAGGATGCAGTAAATGCAACGCCATCCATGGGAACGCCAACAGGCGGAAGCCGAGGTTCGGAACGTACCAAACTTTCAATGTTACGTCGTAAAGTTGCCGAAAGATTAGTAGCTGCTAAAAACGAAACAGCGATGTTAACTACGTTCAATGAAGTGAACATGACGCCGATAAATACGCTGCGAAATGAGTATAAAGACACATTCAAAGCAAAGCACGGAGGACTGGGCTTAGGATATATGTCCTTTTTTACAAAAGCAGTGACAAGAGCATTAGCTTTATATCCGGACGTGAACTCTATGATGGATGGCGATTATAAAATTGCGTTTGATTTCTGCGATATCTCTATTGCCGTTTCTGGTCCAAAAGGATTAATGGTTCCTGTAGTTCGCAATGCAGAGAATCTAACGTTCAGAGGTATTGAAGCCGATATTAAAAGATTAGCCATCAAAGCACGCGACGGACAAATCACGGTTGACGACATGACTGGCGGAACATTCACCATTACAAACGGTGGGGTTTTTGGAAGTATGTTATCTACGCCAATCATTAATCCCCCACAATCAGGAATTTTAGGGATGCACAACATTATCGAGCGTCCTATTGCCGTAAATGGCAAAGTGGAAATTCACCCAATGATGTATGTGGCACTTTCATATGACCACAGAATTATCGATGGTCGCGAGTCTGTTGGATTTTTAGTTGCCGTAAAAGAGGCATTAGAAAATCCGCTAGAATTGCTTTGCGACAACAATCCCAAAAAAGCATTTGAATTGTAATAATTCACTTTTTACTAGACAATCCCAACTCGTTTTCCGGAATAAGTTGGGATTTTTTTATGCTTATAATTGAGTTAATTGGTTTATATTTTACATAAAAACTTACGCTTCATTCAAATTAGTAGTTCAACTTTTTTGCCGTATGATAAGGAAAATTAAATCCTTTTACGGTTAGAAGCTCCATATTTATTGACTTTATTAAAATTTTGTATAGTTTTTGTATGGTTTTTTTGTACAGCCAATTTAAGCGTGGATGTTAATAAATTATTATATTTGTTTTTTATTAATCTAAAAATTAAATATTATGAAAAAAATTACTCTTTTAATTGCCCTAATGATAACCTCACTAGGTTTTTCTCAAACTTTTTTGCCTTTTACTTTTACAAATGCAAATCAGTTAATGACCGGTATAGACGGTACAGTTGCAACATTGGTTGCGGATCCTTCAAATGCTGGAAATCAAGTGATGCAAATGGTTGGAGGTACGGCTACATGGGATCATGCTATTTATACGCTTGCCCCTTCAGTTAACCTTTCAGACAATGCTAATAATACGATTACTTTTAGAATTAATCCTATTGGGATTACAGGGGTTCGTCAACATTTATTGAAATTTGAAGGTGCTACAGCTGCAGAATACTTTTTCACTACGACAGGATCAGGATGGCAAACTATAACAGCCGATTTTCCTGCTGGTCTTGGAGTTTTTCCAAAAATGGTAATTTTTACAGATTCTGGTGCAGATTCAAATGGGTATAATAATGCTAGTACAGGAACCTATTTGATTGATGATATAGCGGGTGCTACAAATAATCCACTCGTTGGTGGGGTGACTTTACCGTTTACTTTTTCTAATGCAGCCCAATTATTGGTTGGTACAGATGGCACCGTTGCAACATTGACAACAGATCCTTTAGATGCAACTAACCCAGTAATGCAAATGGTTGGAGGTACTGCAACATGGGATCATGCTAAATTAGCTCTTAATCCAGAAGTTGATCTTTCAAACGATGCTGCTAATACGATTACATTCAGAATTAACCCGATAGGTATTACGGGAACTCGTCAACACTTGTTGAAATTTGAGAGTGGGCCTGCTAATGCTGAATACTTCTTCACTACGACAGGATCAGGATGGCAAACAATCACTGCCGATTATCCTGCTGGTAAAGGTAGTTATCCGTTGTTGGTTCTTTTTACTGATTGTGGTGCAGATTCAAATGGATATAATAATGCTAATACAGGAACCTATTTAGTAGATGATATTAAATTTGCATCAGCTTTATCTACAACTACATTTGACAAGTCTAGTGTAAAAATGTATCCAAATCCTGTTCAAAACACTTTAACCATTGAGGCCAACAGCGCTATTCAAAGAGTTTCTGTTTACAATGTATTAGGACAAGAGGTATTGTCAAGAAGCCCAAAAAGCAACTCAACTACTTTGCAAACTACTGCGCTTCAAAAAGGAGTGTATATGGTAAAGACTGAAATTGACGGAAACGTTTCTAGCAGCAAAATTGTGAAAGAATAAGTTATAGATTTTAGTAGTATATGAAGCGCATCTGAGCAATCAGATGCGCTTTTTTTATGACTTCATTATGGCATCAAATACAAACAATGATTATAATAATCAATAATTCCTCTACCTTTCATTAAAATATCAGCGCCAATTATGCCGTGAACCGGTTTCGCTTTGTGTTCTATCAATGCCTCGTTTACATGAGTTAAATCAAAAATCACGAGTTCAAATTCTGATTGTTTCCAACTGCCCAATTGTAGTTTGTTGCCAACGGCTATTTGTGTTAGCATCCCATTTGCTCCAGCACCAGAAGCTTTTGTTTTTGATTTCTTGGCTTTCAAAAGAAAAAATGCAATACTGTCAAAACCCACACAACTGGAACTGGCACCGGTGTCGAGAATAAAATTTCCTTTGACTCCGTTAATCTTTGCTTTAATCAGCAAATGTTGGGTTTTAGTTACTTTAAATTTTATTTTTTTGTAGCTTTCTTTTTTAAGAATGTCAGGAAGGGTTTTCATAAAACAATAATATTATTCAAAAGTAATCTAAAAACGCACAAAATTATATTTCAATGTTTCAAAAAACTAACTTTGCACCATAAAATGAAATGAATGACAATTACAGACACCCATACCCATTTATATGCCAGCGAATTTGACGATGATCGCGCTGAAATGATGCAACGCGCCTTTGATGCAGGAATTTCGCGATTCTTTATCCCCGCAATAGATGCTACGTTTACACAATCGATGTATGATTTAGAAAACGCATATCCTGAGAATATTTTCTTGATGATGGGGTTGCATCCCACGCACGTAAAAGACAATTATCTCGAAGAATTGCAACATGTTGAGGAAGAATTATCGAAACGAAAGTTCTTTGCCATTGGCGAAATAGGCATCGATTTGTACTGGGACAAAACTCATTTGCCACAACAACAAGACGCCTTTAGAAAGCAAATTCAATTGGCGAAAAAGTATAAATTGCCTATTGTAATTCATTGTCGAGAAGCTTTCGACGAGATTTTCCAGATTTTAGAGGAAGAAAAATCGACAGATTTGTTTGGAATTTTTCACTGTTTTTCTGGAACTTATAACCAAGCATTACAAGCTATTTCGTATAATATGAAGCTCGGAGTAGGAGGAGTTGTGACTTTTAAAAACGGAAAAATTGATCAGTTCTTAAGCCAAATTGATTTGAAACATCTAGTTCTTGAGACAGATTCACCCTATTTGGCCCCGGTTCCTTTTCGTGGAAAACGCAACGAAAGCAGTTATATAATTAATGTTGTAGAAAAACTCGCTGCAATTTATACCCTATCTACAGCAGAAATTGCGCAAATTACGACGGAAAATTCAAAAGAAATATTTGGGATTTAACAGAGATAAAACCGAACTTGAGGTTTTTTTTTGTTCATTTGCCAAACTAAATGAATGACAATAATGAATAGATTTGATGCTATTAGGCCTTATTCTGATACTGAAATAAACGATGCGATTTTAAAAGTGCTGGATCATCCCATGATGAAAACCCTGATGAACTTTTGTTTTCCCGGAGTTGAGGACGAAATTTGGAAAGAACAACTTAAAAAAACACACTCGATACGAGATTTTCAATGCAATTTTATCTATTGCGGCGTAAAACAAGTTTTAGAAAAAAGCTCTGACGGTTTGACTACTTCTGGGTTTGAAAAATTAGATAAAAATACTCCGTACCTCTATATATCCAATCATCGTGATATTATGTTAGATACTACTTTTTTAAATGCTAGTTTATTTGAAAACGGTAAATTGATGACTTCCTCAGCGATAGGCGACAATTTAGTAAAAAGACCATTTTTTAGCATTGTGGCCAAATTGAATAGAAATTTTTTGGTACAACGAGGCTTAAGCCCAAGAGAAATGTTGGTAAGTTCGAAATTATTGGCCGAATATATTGCACAATTATTGTTGCATGAAAACCGTTCTGTTTGGATTGCACAACGTGATGGACGAACAAAAGACGGAAATGACTCCACCAACCCAGGGGTTTTAAAAATGATTGGTATGGGTTCAGATGAGCCTAATTTAATGGACTATTTCAAAAAAATAAAAATAGTGCCGGTTTCTATTTCTTATGAGTATGACCCCACCGATGCTTTAAAAATGCCGCAGTTAATGGCCGAATCCAATAATGAAGTGTATGTCAAAGAGAAAAACGAAGATATGATGACTTTGTTGAGCGGAATCGTTGGTCAAAAGAAAAGAATTCACATTCATATTGGGGATGTGCTTGAAAAGGAGATTGATGTTATTCAAGACAGTTTGGACACATCAAACAAACAAATTCTGGCTTTGGCACAAGTAATTGATGATTCAATTTTGACGAATTATAGACTTTGGCCTACAAATTACATTGCCTACGATATCTTGCACAACACCACTACGTATCAGGAATTATATACTGAAAATGAAAAATCGCTTTTTGAACGCCGAATGGAAATGCGTATAGATCATAATAATCCCATTGCAAAGCAAGGGTTTTTAGACATGTATGCTAATCCGGTAGTCAATAAATTAAAATATACCAATGCAATTTAAAGCCAAAATACTTTTAATCTATACCGGAGGTACAATAGGTATGATGAAAGATTTTGAAACTGGCGCTCTCAAGGCTTTTAACTTTAGTAAATTGTTGCAAAAAATTCCTGAAATCAAGCAACTAGATTGTGAAATAGAAACGATTTCTTTCGAAAATCCAATCGATTCCTCTAATATGAATCCCGAAAATTGGATTAAAATTGCTATGATTATTGAAGATAATTATTCGCATTTTGATGGGTTTGTAGTGTTGCACGGTTCGGATACGATGTCGTATTCTGCATCTGCCCTGAGTTTTATGATTGAAAACTTATCGAAACCCGTCATTTTCACAGGTTCACAATTACCCATTGGCGATTTAAGAACTGATGCTAAAGAAAATTTAATTACTGCCATTCAAATTGCCTCTTTACAAATAGACAAGAAACCCGCAGTAAGCGAAGTATGTTTGTATTTTGAATATAAATTATATAGAGGCAATCGAACTACAAAAATAAATTCAGAAAACTTTAATGCTTTTATTTCGCCTAATTATCCCACTTTAATTGAATCAGGAGTGCATTTGAAAACTTTTCCAGAGTTGTTTTTGCCTAAAATGAGAGTTAAAAAAGTAAGGTTTCATAAGATTTTGGAAAATAATGTAGTAATTATAAAAATGTTTCCTGGAATTAACAAGGCTGTTTTATCTGCCATTTTTTCAATTCCAGAACTAAAAGGAATTATTTTGGAAACGTATGGCGCTGGAAATGCACCTACAGAAGATTGGTTTTTAACGCTTTTAAAAAACGGAATTGCGCGAGGTTTGCAAATTGTCAATGTTACACAATGTTCGATTGGAAGCGTGACCATGGGAAAATACGAAACCAGTACAGCATTGAAAGAAATTGGAGTAATTTCTGGAAAAGACATTACCACTGAAGCTGCTATAACAAAATTAATGTATTTGTTGGGACAGCATGTTTCGCCAACTATTTTTAAAACGATATTCGAAACTGCATTGCGAGGAGAAATCACATAAAAAGCCAATTAAATTTTCTTTAGTCAAATTTTTTGGTGTTCTTTGCACACTCAAATAAAGAGAGGTGGCCGAGTGGCTGAAGGCGCACGCTTGGAAAGCGTGTATAGGGCAACTTATCGAGGGTTCGAATCCCTTCCTCTCTGCAACACAATTTTTTTATTCTAAAAAAGGCAGCCTTTCGGTTGTCTTTTTTTGTATTTTTATACCTTAAGATTTTACTATGCGACTATTTCTTAGCTGTTTTCTTTTCGTATTGGTTCTGCCTGTTTTTTCGCAAGAAAATGCAAGTACAGAAAACGCTCCAAAAATAAAGGTAGATTCATTGTACAGAGAAGATCAGTTTTATTTTGCATTTACCTTGAATACTTTGCAAAATAAGCCAGTTGGCTTAACCCAGGATAAGTTTTCTACCGGTTTTTCGGCAGGGTTTCTTAGAGATTTTCCTATCAACAAAAAAAGAACTATTGCCATAGCTCCTGGGCTTGGTTTTTCATTCAATACCTACAATCAGAATCTTAGGGTCGAAGAATTAAATCAAAGCAATAATTATACTATTATTAATTCTGACACTTCATTTAATATAAACCGGTTCAGTCAATTATTGGTCGATGTTCCTATCGAGTTCAGATGGAGGTCATCAACTTTTGAAAGTCATAAATTTTGGCGAATTTACGGCGGTTTCAAGATGAGTTATTTGTTGTATGATAAATCAGTTTATGAAGATGGCCAAGTAAAAATAGTGGTAACCAATATTAAAGATTTTAATAAATTCTTATATGGAGCATATCTTTCAACAGGGTATAACACAATAAATGTGTATGTGTATTATGGATTGAATTCCTTGTTTCAATCGGCTGCAACTAATATGGAATCTATTGATGTGAATTCGTTTAATGTTGGCATTATGTTCTATATTTTATAGCCAAAAACCAAGTAGAACTATTTGTGGAATTATTCCCAAAAGAAACCCAATTAGCACTTCTTTTGGGGTGTGGGCTTTCATTTCCAATCTTGAAGAAGACACAAAACCATTCATAAGAACTAAAAAAGCAATGCCATTTATATTTCGGGTTTGATTGTGGATGCTTAATCCAATAATAAAAATAGTTAAAGTGCTTATGGCTAGTGTATGAAGGCTAGCTTTAATTCTAAAAAATAATAATATTAGTGCTAACAGAGTACTTAACAATCCTCCCAAAAAGAAAAAATGTAATTCAGGAAAGTGGTCTAAGCTGATGCTTTTTCGCAACAATAAAATAATCAAAAAACACTGAATTACCAGTGGAATTTTTCGCTGCGAAATCTTCGCAAACATTATAGAATCTACTAAACCTGCGCCGCGCAATGCAAAAAAAAAGAGAACAGGCAATACGACAGTCATAACACCAATTTGTATAAGTGCAAAATATTTTTCAGGGTTTGAATAATACGAATTAGTGTAAAAAAAGTAATATACAGCAGCATAAGCCGGAATAAAAATCGGATGAAATATATAGGAAAAAAAGGATAGGATCTTTTTTAAATTCATTCTGTAGAACTAAGTAGTTATTTGTCATTTTGAGGCACGAGAAATAACATTTGACGCGCTCGTTTGTTGCGATTTCTCGTACCTCGGAATGACAAAAAGAGTAATCTTAAAATCGTTAATCTAAAATCTTAAATCTTTTTCCTCATTCTCGCCACAGGAATGTCTAATTGTTCCCGGTATTTCGCAATGGTTCTTCTTGCAATTGGGTAGCCTTTTTCCAACAGGATTTCGGCTAATTGATCGTCCGGAAGTGGTTTTTGTTTGTCCTCGTCTTCAATAACATTTTGCAGAATTTTCTTGATTTCGAGCGTCGAAACATCTTCGCCTTGGTCGTTTTTCATCGCCTCAGAGAAGAATTCTTTGATCAGTTTTGTTCCATAAGGAGTTTCCACATATTTGCTATTTGCTACACGGGAAATGGTCGAAATATCAAGTCCAACTAGGTCTGCAATATCTTTTAAAATCATAGGTTTTAAGTTGGTTTCATCGCCTTCAAGGAAATATTCTTGTTGATAATGCATGATGGCATTCATAGTCACATAAAGCGTTTCCTGTCGCTGTTTGATGGCATCGATAAACCATTTAGCCGAGTCCAGTTTTTGTTTGATAAACTGCACTGCATCTTTTTGTGCATTCGATTTGTCTCGGGAACTTTTATAGGTTTGCATCATTTCCTGATAATCTTTAGAAACGTGTAAAGAAGGTGCATTTCTTCCGTTTAAAGTCAAGACTAATTCGTCCTCGACAATCCTAATGGCAAAATCGGGAACAACGTGTTCGGTAATTTTGTTGCTTCCAGTGAATGATCCTCCCGGTTTTGGGTTTAGTTTCTCTATTTCATGAATGGCAGTTTTGAGTTGCTCGTTCGAAACATTGTATTTTTGCAGTAGTTTGTCGTAATGTTTTTTAGTAAAAGCGTCAAACTGGTTTTCGATAATATCGGTTGCTAAAGCTACATATTCCGTAGGCGTTTTATGTTTCAGTTGCAACAACAAACATTCCTGTAAATCACGAGCTCCAACACCTGAGGGTTCCAGTTCGTGAATGATGTGCAACATTCTATCTACTGTTTTTTCATCGGTGTAAATACCTTGTGTAAACGCCATGTCGTCAACCATATCGGGAATACTTCGTCTGATATAGCCCATATCGTCAATGCTTCCCACTAGGAATTCTGCAATCTCGCGCTCGGAATCATTCAATATAAAAGTATTCAATTGATTGATTAAATCTTGGTGAAAACTAATAGGAGCGACCAATGGAGATTCGCGTTCCTCATCGTCGTCACTATAGTTATTAGTTTGGGTTTTATACTCCGGTGTTTCGTCGCTGCTTAAATATTCATCGATGTTAATGTCGCTTGTATCTTCACTTTCATTATCGTCATAATCGTCGAATTCGTCATTGGTATCATCATTGTCGAATTCGTCTTTTTCGTAAATTTCTCCTTCATCGCTTCCTGTTTCTAATGCCGGATTTTCATTCATTTCTTCCAATAATCGTTGTTCGAAAGCTTGCGTAGGCAATTGAATTAGCTTCATCAACTGGATTTGTTGTGGAGATAATTTTTGGGATAGTTTAAGATTTAGAAATTGCTTAAGCATATGTTTATTTGTTTATTCGGTTATTTGATTATGCGGTTATTCAATACAAATAACCAAATTCACAAATAACCAAATCCACTTTAATTAAAATTCTGCGTTCATCGGCGTTCTCGGAAAAGGAATTACATCTCTAATGTTAGTCATTCCAGTGACGAAAAGCACCAATCTTTCGAATCCAAGTCCAAAACCGGAGTGAACAGCACTTCCGAATCTACGAGTATCAAGATACCACCACAATTCTTCTTCGTCAATTCCTAAAGCTTTCATTTTTTCGACCAAAACGTCAAAACGTTCTTCTCTTTGTGAACCTCCGACAATTTCTCCTATACCTGGGAAAAGGATATCCATGGCACGAACCGTTTTTCCGTCTTCATTCAATCGCATATAAAACGCTTTGATATTTGCTGGATAATCAAATAAAATTACCGGACATTTAAAATGTTTTTCTACTAAATAGCGTTCGTGTTCCGACTGTAAATCAGCGCCCCATTCGTTGATGATGTATTGAAATTTCTTCTTCTTATTTGGCGTACAATCTCTCAAAATGTCAATCGCTTCTGTGTATGAAACGCGTTTAAAGTTGTTCTCTAAAACAAAATTTAGTTTGTCTAATAATCCCATTTCGCTTCTGTCGGCTTGTGGTTTTGATTTTTCTTCGTCTAATAAACGTCCTTCTAGGAATTTCAAATCCTCGGGACATTTATCCAAAGTGTATTTAATTACGTATTGAATAAAATCTTCAGCCAAGTCCATATTGTCGTTCAAATCATTAAAAGCCACTTCGGGTTCAATCATCCAAAACTCAGCCAAGTGCCGCGAAGTATTCGAGTTTTCGGCTCTAAATGTTGGACCAAAAGTATAAATTTGGCCCAAAGCCATCGCAAAAGTTTCGCCTTCTAATTGTCCGGAAACCGTTAGATTTGTTTCTTTTCCGAAGAAATCTTCTTTGTAATTTATTTTTCCGTCTGCGTTTCTTGGCGGATTGTCGAAAGGCAAAGCGGTTACTTTGAACATTTCGCCAGCGCCTTCTGCATCAGATCCTGTGATAATTGGCGTATTGACATACACAAAACCTTTTTCTTGAAAATAACTATGAACGGCATACGACAAAACCGAACGCACTCGCATTATGGCACCAAACATATTGGTTCGAACTCTTAAATGTGCATTTTCACGTAAAAAATCGAGGCTTGGTTTATTTTTGGGTTGTATCGGGAATTTCTCAGCATCTGAGTCGCCAAGAATTTCTAATTTTTCAACTTTGATTTCAAATTTTTGGCCAGCACCTTGACTTTCAATCAAATTTCCGGTAACCGAAATCGCAGCTCCAGTTGTGATTCTCTTTAAAGTTTCATCTGGAGTATTTTCAAAATCGACAACACATTGTATATTATTGATGGTCGAACCGTCGTTCAATGCTATAAATTGATTGTTTCTAAAAGTTCTTACCCAACCTTTTGCATTAATTTCTTGAAGCGTTGAGGTGCTATTTAGTAAGTCTTTAACTCTGGTATGTTTCATTTTAATGGTGTTATAATTTTAATGCAATTGAATTGCAAATATAATTGATTTATTGTGATTTTGTAGCCCCGATAGTAGCGGCATCCTTTTTTAGGTTTCCAGCTTTTCAAAGGCTGGGAGCCTAAAAAAGATATAGTGAATAGCGGGAAATAGCTCCAAGAATGCTTGGTTCCAATAGCTATTAAGAACTCGCAATGACATTTTATTCCGCGACTTCAGCATCTAAAAGATCCTCTTTTATGGCTTTCTTTTTTTCAAAAGTCAACACTAATGCTGGCAAAACTAATAAGTTTGCGAACATTGCAAACAACAAAGTGCATGAAATTAGACCGCCAAGAGCGATTGTTCCACTAAAGCTGGACAAGGTAAAAATGGCGAATCCAAAAACTAAAACGATGGAGGTGTAAAACGTACTTATTCCAGTTTCTCGAAGTGCGCTGAATACCGATTTTTTTATTTTTCCGTTATTTTCAATTAGGTCAAGACGGTATTTTGCCATAAACTGAATTGCATTATCCACCGAAATTCCGAAAGCAATACTAAACACCAAAATCGTTGAGGGTTTCAAAGGAATTCCGAAATAACCCATTAATCCTGAGGTGATACAAAGTGGAAGGATGTTTGTGATAACCGAAACCAAAATCATTTTGACGGATCGGAACATATAAGCCATTAATCCCGCGATAAGCAAAATGGCAAAAATGAGTGATTCGATGAGGTTGTCTATTAAATAGGAAGTCCCTTTCTGGAATACCAATGCTTTCCCTGTCATGGTCACTTTGTAGCGGTCTTTTGGAAAAATCTGATCTATTTTTTTTTGCAATTTTCCTTCAACTTTAGCCATTTCTTCGGTGCCAATGTCTTTCATAAAGGTTGTGATTCGGGCATATTGCCCCGTTGAATCCACATAACTTTTCATTAAATTGTCTTTGGTGTTTTTTGTCGCATTTTTGGCATACGAAAGGATAAATGTTTGCTCTTGCGAAGTTGGCAGTTCATAATATTCCGGGTTACCGTTGTAATAAGCTTGCTTGGAATATTTTACCAAATTCACGATAGAAACAGGCTTTGATAGTTCAGGAATTTCGGAAATGGTTTGTTGTAATTCGTCCATTTTTTTCATTGTGGACAATTTCATTACGCCTTTTTTACTTTTAGTATCAATCATTATTTCTAAAGGCATAACACCGTTGAATTCTTTTTCGAAGAAGAGAATATCTTTAAAAAATGAAGCGTTTTTGGGCATTTCGCCAATTAAACTTCCGGAAACTTTCATTTGCGAAACACCTATTATGCTGAAAACTAATAATAATCCGTAGATGGTATAAATAATTCTTCGGTTGTATCTAACCGCATGTTCAACCCAATTCAAGACTGCTGATATGTAGTTTTTACTTAAATGATACAGGTGTTTTTCCTTAGGAATTGCCATAAAACTAAACGCAATAGGAACTATTAACAGTGTTAAAAGATAAACAGTTATTACATTTATTGAAGTAACTAATCCAAATTCGAAAAGTAAATCGTTGCCCGTAATCATAAATGTGGCAAATCCTGCTGCAGTGGTGAGGTTTGTCATCAAAGTAGCAACACCTATTTTAGAAATAACACGCTGTAGGGCTTTCGCCTGATTGTTGTGAAGCTTTATCTCCTGCTGGTATTTATTGATGAGGAAAATACAGTTCGTAATGCCTATAACGATTATTAACGGAGGGACAATTGCGGTAAGAATAGTTATTTTATAGTGGAAAAAACCTAATGTTCCGAAAGACCAAATAACACTGATAAGTAAAATGAAAATTGAAATTGATGTGGCGAGAAAGGAACGGAAGAATAAAAAGAAAATTAATGAAGTGATGAATAATGCTGCACCAATAAATAGTGCGATTTCGCCTTTCATGTTTTCGGCATTAATGGTTCGAATGTAAGGCATTCCCGAAACGCGAAGATCTATTCCGGTGGTTTTCTCAAATTTTTCGATTTTTGGCACTAAATTTTCAACGATGAAAATTTTTCTTTCTGCCGTGTTGACAATCTTTTTATTCAAATAAATAGCAGAGCGAATGCTTCCGGATTGTTTATTGAACAATAGTCCTTCGTAAAAAGGGAGGTTGCTGAATAGTTCGTTTTTTATTTTTTTTAAATAAGCTATGTCTTTCGTTTGGCTTTGGTCTACAAGCGGAACCAATTCAAATTTCTGAGCGATGGTGTCTTTTTGTAGTTTTTTTAAATCATTCAAGGAAACGACAAGCTCAACATCCTTAGCATCTTTTAAACCAGTCATTAATTCGTTCCAAGCAGCATAAGCTTTTGGAGTAAAAAAGGTTTTATCCTTGAATCCTATAACAATAAGATTGCCTTCTTCACCAAATTTATCCAAGAAGTCTTGGTATTGCTTATTGACGATGTGTTTTTGTGGAAGCAGGTTGGCTTCGGTGTAAGTCATATTAAGATTTTTCCATTGGAAACCAAGAAAAACCGTTAGGATAAAAATAACTAGTAGTATCGTGATTCTATTTTTGAGTATAATTCTAGCAATCATTTCCCAAAATCCTACTTTTAGTGCTCTTTTCATAAAAATTTTAAAAATGGTTGCAAAGTTAAATAAATCATGGGACTTTAAATAATTTTAACTTAGAGAATTAGTTAATTTTGTGTTGGTTTTCTGAGAAGATTAAATTTGTATTAATAATTTTTTGGTTGTAATAATTTATATATTTAGTTTCATCATCTTTGTAAGAGAATAATACAAATAAGTTAGAGTAAATACTTATGAAAAATCATAGAAACACCATTTTTTATTTTCTAGTTACAGGCGGTTTCACCGCGCTGATTTATTGGATTATAAACAAAGGAAAAAGTCTGGAAATTGACAAAAAATTGTCGGTTTCCGTTTCTGAAAATGGTCATTGGAATGACTTTCTTTCGTCGTTATCACTAAATTTACATCATCCTCTTGCCATTCTTTTGGCTCAAATTATCACGATAATAATAGTGGCTCGACTTTTTGGTTGGGTTTTTCGGAAAATTGGTCAACCCTCTGTGATTGGTGAAATTATAGCCGGAATTGCCATAGGTCCTTCGTTATTAGGGTTGTATTTTCCAGAGTTTTCAAGTAGTTTGTTTCCAGTTGAATCTTTGGGAAATTTACAGTTTTTAAGTCAAATTGGGCTGATACTTTTTATGTTTGTCATAGGTATGGAACTGGATTTAAAAGTATTAAAAAATAGGGCTAAAGAAGCTGTAGTTATTAGTCACGCGAGTATTGTTATTCCATTTGCATTAGGAATTGGACTGGCTTATTTTGTCTATTTTAAATTTGCTCCAACTGGTGTCGCTTTTTTACCTTTTGCCTTGTTTATGGGAATTGCTTTAAGTATTACAGCATTTCCGGTTTTGGCAAGAATTGTTCAAGAAAGAGGCATTCATAAAACCAAGTTGGGAGCCATTGTCATTACTTGTGCCGCTGCTGATGACATAACTGCTTGGTGTATACTTGCGGCGGTCATCGCGATTGTAAAAGCGGGAACGTTTGTGAGTTCACTTTATGTGATTGGATTGGCAATATGCTATGTAATTGTTATGTTTTTTGTGGTAAAACCATTTTTAAAAAAAATTGGGGAGTTGTATGGAACGAAAGATAATTTAAACAAACCCGTTGTAGCCATTTTCTTTTTGACATTAATTATTTCGTCTTATTGTACTGAAATTATTGGTATTCATGCACTTTTCGGGGCTTTTATGACCGGTGTAATAATGCCAGACATAACTAAATTCAGAAATGTTTTTATAGAAAAGGTAGAAGATGTATCAATCATATTATTACTTCCATTATTTTTTGTTTACACTGGCTTGAGAACAGAAATAGGGTTAATTAACGATCCGTTTTTATGGAAAGTCACCGGAATTATTATTCTTGTAGCTGTTGTTGGGAAGTTTTTTGGAAGTGCAATAGCGGCTAAATTTGTTGGTCAAAGTTGGCGTGATAGTCTTACTATTGGCGCCTTAATGAATACTCGGGGACTAATGGAATTAGTGGTTTTAAATATAGGCTTAGATTTAAAAGTACTTAGTCCAGAGGTGTTTACTATGATGGTTATCATGGCATTGGTTACGACGTTTATGACCGGGCCAACATTAAATTTCATAAATTATATTTTTAATACAAAGGATGAAAATGTTTCTGATGAAACTCCACTAAACGCAAAGTATAGGGTGCTAATATCTTTTGGTAATAATGAAAAAGGCAAATCATTATTGAGATTGGCCAGTAGTTTTGTAAAAAAACAAAAGGAAACGTCAACTATCACCGCTATGCATCTAACACTGAGTGATGAAGTGCATTCCTACAATATGGAAGAATATGAAAAAGACCGTTTTCTGCCCATACTGAAAGAGTCGAAAGAATTAAAACAAGGAATTACGACCTTGTTTCAAGCCACCACAGATATTGAAACTAATATTACTGATATTGCTAATAATGGCGAATACGATTTGCTATTAGTTGGACTTGGAAAATCTATTTTTGAAGGAACTTTGCTTGGCAAAGTGTTGGGATTTACAACGAGGATCATAAATCCAGATCGATTGATTGATAAGTTTACTGGAAAAGAAGGTTTATTTGAAAACTCACCCTTTGACGAAAGAACAAGGCAAATCATTTCAAAAACAAAAACACCATTAGGAATTTTGATTGATAAAGAGTTGCAAAAGGTAAATCAGGTTTTTATTCTAATAGTAAATCCTGAAGATTCATTTTTGTTAGATTATGCACAAAAATTAATCTACAACAACAATTCCGAAATTACGGTTTTTGATGTAAATGGGCATATCGACAGCAATTTCGTTCTTCAAAGTTCCATAAATTCACTACAGCAACAATATCCCAAAAACATAACCCTGAGAGATAATATAGTGGTCAAAAGTGAGCTTTTAGCCTTACAGGATTTAATGATAATTAGTATCGAAAGTTGGAAATCACTTGTTGATTCCCAAAGTATCTGGCTAAGTAAAATCCCTTCAGTTTTGATATTGAAACATTAAATTATAAAAAAATCCGCGTAAGCGGATTTTTATGTATTGCATTTTTAAAGTTAAACCTTCATAATTTCGGCTTCCTTGTGAACCAAATGCTCGTCGATTTTTTTGATAAAACTATTCGTTAAAATCTGAACTTCTTCCTCGGCAGTTTTGCAAATATCCTCTGATGTTCCTTCTTTTTCTAATTTTTTAATTTCGGTGTTTGCGTCTTTACGAGCGTTTCTAATTCCTATTTTAGCATCCTCGGCTTCTGATTTTGCTTGTTTTGCTAAATCGCGTCTTCGTTCTTCAGTCAAAGGCGGAACGCTAATGATAATTAAATCACCGTTATTCATTGGATTGAAACCAATATTGGCCACCATAATCGCCTTCTCAATCGCGTGCAACATATTTTTCTCGAAAGGTTGCAGCGTAATAGTTCGAGCATCGGGAACGCTGATTTTTGCTATTTGTGACAATGGCGTAGCGGAACCGTAATAATCTACAAAAACACTTCCTAACATAGCAGGAGAAGCTTTCCCAGCGCGTATGTTGAGGAATGATTTCTCTAAATGTGCAATAGAACCCTCCATAGATTCTTGGGTGCTATCTAAAATAAATTCAATTTCTTCGGTCATAACTTTTAAATTATTGTTCAGTATTCAGTATTTAGTATTCAGTTTCTACTGCAAACTGAACACTGCTAACTAGATATTTACTTCAGTTCCTACACTTTCACCTTGACAAATTTTCAACAAGTTTCCTTCTATGTTCATGTTAAAAATTATTATTGGTAGTTTGTTTTCTTGGCTCAGCGTGAATGCGGTTGTATCCATAACATTCAAGCCTTTTTTCAATACATCTTCAAAAGTAATATAATTGAATTTTGTTGCCGTTGTATCTTTTTCAGGATCAGCAGTATAAACGCCATCTACGCGCGTTCCTTTAAGAATTACGTCAGCGTTAATTTCTACACCACGCAAAACGGCTGCTGTATCCGTTGTAAAATAAGGGTTTCCAGTACCCGCACCAAAAATCACAATTCTTCTTTTTTCTAAATGACGATCGGCCCTCCTTTTAATGTAGGGCTCTGCGATAGATTCCATTTTTAAAGCAGTTTGCAAACGAGTTTTCATCCCTTTGTTTTCAAGCGCACCTTGCAAAGCCATACCGTTTATAACAGTAGCTAACATTCCCATATAATCGCCTTGAACACGATCCATACCGTTACTTGCTCCTGCAACACCTCTAAAAATATTTCCTCCGCCTATAACGATGGCTATTTCTACGCCCTTGTCATGCACTTTTTTGATCTCGTCGGCATACTCGTCTAATCTTGCTGGATCAATACCATATTGCCTATCACCCATCAATGCTTCGCCACTTAATTTTAGAAGAATTCTTTTGTATTTCATTCTTTTTATATTTTAAAATTTGGAATCTTGCTGTCACAAGCCCGTGACAAAACTTCTAGTTTTATAATGCAAATATAGGTATAAACTGTTTTTTTAAAATATTGTTTTAAAAAAAAATCAATAAGGCGTCAAATTTTTATGAGCACTGTTAAATTTATTTTTTATGGTTTTTAAATATTGTGTAACAATTTATAAAACATCGTTATTAAAAATTTATTTGAAAAATTTTAGGGTTACATTTCTACTTGGTTATTTGGAGGTAAAAGAACACCTCATTATTAATTCAAAAATTCTTAGTAGAATTTAAAAACAGTGGCGGTGAAATTGCCTTCTTTAGTCTTGATAGGTTAAACTTTGTTCAAACAAAGTTACGTCCAAGGCTTCTTTAACGTTAAAGTCGCCAATTTTTGTTCTGCGCAACACCGTCAAATGTGCGCCAGATTCCATAGCTTTACCGAAATCATAAGTTAGTGAGCGAATGTATGTTCCCTTGCTACAAACCACTCTAAAATCGATATTGGGAAGTGCAATTCGTGTAATTTCGAATTCGTGTATAGTTGTCTTGCGAGTTGCTATAGCAATAGATTCTCCAGCTCGAGCGTGCTCGTAAAGACGAATTCCATCTTTTTTTATAGCCGAAAAAATAGGTGGTTTTTGGTCGATTTCTCCTAGAAATTGCTTGACAGTTTCGAGAATTAAAGATTCATCTACCTGTGATGTGTCGAAAGTTTCGTTTATTTCAGTTTCTAAATCGTAGGACGGAGTAGTTGCTCCAATGCAGAAGGTACCAGTATATTCCTTGGCTTGTCCTTGAAGTTCTGCAATTCTTTTAGTAAATTTTCCAGTACAAACTAATAATAATCCACTAGCTAATGGATCTAAAGTTCCCGCATGACCTATTTTAAATTTCTTGGGAAGTCCAACTTTATTAATTAACGCATATTTCATTTTATTTACTGCCTGAAAGGAAGTCCAATGCAAAGGTTTGTCAATTAAGATGATTTGTCCGTTTAAATAATCCTCGGCAGTTTTCAATACAAATTATTTTAAGTATGAAAAGTAAATCAACAAAAACGTACCTGCAATAATTCGATACCAACCCCAGGGTTTGAAACCGTATTTATTAATGATTCCAATAAAAAACTTGATAGCTAAAAGCGCAACAATAAAAGCAACTATATTTCCTGTCAAAAACATCATAATGTTGTCGTTTGATTTCAAAATCAGTTCATAACCTTTCATTTGCGAAGTTTCATAAGTTTTTAAAAACACCGAATAGCAAGTTACTGCCAACATGGTAGGAACTGCTAAAAAAAATGAAAATTCCGCCGCTGTATTGCGGGATAATCCTTGTTGCATTCCACCAATGATTGAAGCTGCAGACCGACTTGTTCCTGGCATCATCGCCAAACATTGCCAAAAACCGATGGCAACTGCTTTTTTTACCGTAATGTCTTCTTCGTTTGTAATTGTCGTTTTGTCCTTGAAAAATTGGTCAACAAAAAGCAAAACTACGCCACCAACAATCAATACAACGGCAATTGGAATTGGATCACCCAAAATAGCCTCAATTTTATCATCAAATAATTTTCCTAAAAGCAAAGCAGGTATGACGGCAAAAGCCAATTTTGTGTAAAAATTCATTCCGATTCTTAGCGTTGGAAAAGCCAAGAATTTCTTCCAATACAATGCTACAACAGCTAAAATAGCACCAAATTGAATCGAAACTTGAAAAAGCTTCACAAAATCATCTTCTTGAATTCCAAAATAGGAACTAGTAAAAATCATGTGCGCTGTGGAGGAAATAGGAAGGTATTCTGTTAATCCTTCAATAATGGCAATAATAATAGCTTGGAGTGTATTCATTTTTGATTTTTGATTTTATTTGTGCTAAAGGAACACTAAAAACGAAATACTGTCTACTATTTTTTCGGATTTTTTAGAATAGCATAAATGGTAATTCCAAAACCTATTAATACGGTCGTGGGAGCCAATCGGATTCTTCTGAAATTAAAAATTTCTTCGTTAAATACAGTAGGGTCATCGCTGCCACCGCCAGACATTAATATGAATCCTAAAGTTATTACGGCAATACCAATAAGTAGTATGGTATAATTAGTCTTTTCAAAAAGGAATTCGTCTTTTTGTTCGTCTTTTTGTTCTTGTTTTTTCATTTTGTCATGGGGAGGAACGAAGCAATCTCACTTCATTGTAATTATAAGTTAATATAAATCATCTGTTCTTAAATTCAAAAAGCGTTGAGTGGCAAAATAAGTGCTTATCCATGTAATCAAAACACCAATTCCAAAAACAAATAACAACACGAAAGCAACCAGTAGTTGGTCATCAAGAATTCCAAGATCAGGGAAATTAGTTTGAAGATACACTAAAACTACTATCAGCGCGATGATGGCTAAACCTCCGCCAATCATGCCTAATTTAACACTTCGTAACACAAATGGTTTTCTAATAAATGATTTTGTTGCGCCAACCATTTGCATTGTTTTAATGATGAATCGATGGGAATAAATGGACAAACGCAATGAACTATTAATTAATAAAACAGCAATCACAGTCAAGAAAAAGCTGATTATCAATATCCACATACTTACTTTTTTGATATTATCATTTACTAAATTCACTAATTGTTTGTCATAAACAATATCAGCAACCATTTTATTTTTTCGTAATTGCCCTTCAATTTTTGAAATACTATCTTTTACTACATAATCCGCTTTAAGGTGAATGTCATAAGAATTTTGCAAAGGATTTGTGCCTAAAAAAGTCATAAAATCTTCGCCAATAATATCAGTATGTTGCTTAGCGGCAGCTTCTTTAGAAACATATACGTATGATTTTGTGAAACGAGCCGCTTTTAATTCAGTCCCAAAAGCTTTTAAGATACTGTCATTAGCGTCGTTTTTAAAAAACACAGTCATTGCAATTTCTTCCCTAAAATTATCCGCCAGTTTTTTAGAATTAATAATGAAAAAACCTAGAATTCCTAACAGGAACAAAACTAAGAATACACTTAAAACTACCGAGAAATAAGAAGAAAGTAACCTACGTTTTTGAAATTTATCAAATGAAGAAGCCATAGTTTATTGTAATTATGGGGTAAAAATAACAAAGAATTTCTTTATATAAAGTTAATAACGCTCAAACTTTTAACTTTCGTACAATAAATGTAAATTTGCGCAATAAAATTAGTTAATAGATACCCGTTTTTGCTCGTTGCCGTTTCAACCGCAGATCAAAAACTTCTAACTTCTAATTTCTAACTTCTAACGTTGAAATGAAATACAATCCGAACGAAATCGAAGCCAAGTGGCAAAAACATTGGGCAGAAAATCAAACTTTTGCGGCTCAGAATGACTCCGAAAAACCAAAATATTATGTTTTGGATATGTTTCCGTATCCGTCGGGAGCAGGATTACACGTTGGACATCCGCTGGGTTATATCGCTTCGGATGTGTATTCTCGATACAAAAGACATCGCGGTTTTAATGTTTTGCATCCAATGGGTTACGACAGTTTTGGATTACCAGCCGAGCAGTATGCCATTCAAACGGGTCAACGTCCAGAGGACACCACCTTGGTAAATATTGATGGTGGCGTTGACAAAGAAGGAAACAAAATCGCGGGTTACCGAAAACAATTGGATAAAATTGGTTTTTCATTTGATTGGAGCCGCGAAATTCGCACTTCGAATCCGGATTATTACAAACACACCCAGTGGATTTTTATTCAATTATTCAAGTCTTGGTACAATAAAAATTCCAATAGAGCCGAAGAAATTTCGACTTTGATTTCCGTTTTTGAAAGCGAAGGAAATGCCAGCGTTAATGCTGTTTGCGATGATAATATTGCCGTTTTTTCGTCAGACGAGTGGAACGCATTTTCGTCAGAAAATAAGCAAAGAATACTTTTGCAATACCGATTAACCTATTTAGCGGAAACCGAGGTAAACTGGTGTCCTGGATTAGGAACTGTCTTGGCTAATGACGAAATTGTAAACGGTGTTTCAGAACGTGGCGGTTTCGCGGTTATTCGCAAGAAAATGACCCAATGGAGTATGCGAATTTCTGCTTATGCAGAACGCTTGTTGCAAGGTTTAGATACTATTGATTGGAGCGAAAGCATTAAAGAAAGCCAGAGGAATTGGATTGGTAAGAGTGTTGGGGCGATGGTTTCTTTCAAAGTTAGAAGTGGGAAGTTAGAAGTGGGAAGTGAACCGCAATATATCGATGTGTTTACTACAAGACCCGACACCATCTTCGGAGTTACCTTTATGACCTTGGCACCTGAGCATCCTTTGGTTCAGGAAATAACAACTTCAGAATATGTTGACAAAGTCAACGATTATATTTTGGCATCATCCAAACGTTCCGAAAGAGAACGTATGGCGGATGTTAAAACCATTTCGGGCGTTTTCACAGGCGCTTTTGTTGAGCATCCGTTTACGAAAGAGCCCATTCCGGTTTGGATTGGAGATTACGTTCTAGCCGGTTACGGAACTGGCGCAGTTATGGCGGTGCCGTGCGGCGACGAAAGAGACTATGCTTTTGCCAATTTCTTTAAAGGCAATCCCGAAACTTCGGGAGGAATGCCAGAAATAAAGAATATTTTTGCCAATGTCGACATCTCCAAAGAAGCTTATGGTTCGAAAGATAATGTGATCATTGCTAATTCTGATTTCCTAAATGGATTAAATTATAAAGAAGCAACCAAGAAAGTAATTGCTGAACTCGAGAAAATAAATCAAGGCAAAGGAAAAATCAATTACCGCATGCGTGATGCTGTTTTTTCTCGCCAACGGTATTGGGGAGAACCCTTTCCTGTGTATTATGTGAATGGCTTGCCGCAAATGATTGACGCCAAACACTTGCCAATCGTGTTGCCAGAAGTAGCCAACTATTTGCCAACGGAGGACGGACAACCGCCATTAGGAAATGCTTTGGTTTGGGCTTGGGACAGTGTTCAGTGTTCAGTAGTTAGTAAACAGTTGATTGATAATAAAACAATATTTACATTAGAATTGAACACCATGCCAGGTTGGGCGGGAAGTTCTTGGTATTGGATGCGTTACATGGATGCGCACAATAAAGAAGAAGTTGCCAGCGAAGAGGCTTTGAAATATTGGGAAAGCGTAGATTTATACATTGGCGGAAGCGAACACGCCACCGGGCATTTGTTGTATTCCCGTTTTTGGAACAAATTCTTGAAAGACAAAGGTTTTGCGCCTACCGAAGAACCTTTTAAAAAACTGATTAATCAGGGAATGATTTTGGGGATGAGTGCGTTTGTGTATCGGTTAGATGGAACAAATACGTATGTTTCAAAAAATAAAATCAAAAGTCAAAAAGTGCAAGCAATTCACGTTGATGTTTCAATGGTAAACACTTCAGATGAATTGGATCTCGAAAAATTCAAGTCTTGGAGAGAAGATTTTGCTAATGCAGAATTTATTTTTGAAGATAATGGCAAATACGTCGTTAGCCGTGAAATCGAAAAAATGTCAAAATCCAAATACAATGTCGTAACTCCAGATGACATTTGCAACGAATATGGAGCCGATACGTTGCGTTTGTACGAAATGTTTTTAGGTCCGTTGGAACAAGCCAAACCTTGGAACACGGCAGGAATTTCAGGAGTTTTTGGGTTCTTAAAAAAATTATGGCGTTTGTATAATGATGATGTTAGTGGTTGGGTTGTAACCAATAACGAGCCTTCGAAAGAAAGTTTGAAAAGTTTGCATAAAACCATCAAAAAAGTAGCAGAAGATATCGAAGGCTTCTCTTTCAACACTTCGGTTTCGCAGTTTATGATTTGCGTGAACGAATTGTCAGCGCAAAATTGTCATTCTCGTGCCATTTTGGAGCCGTTAACCATTTTGATTTCGCCGTATGCGCCACATATTGCGGAGGAATTATGGTTTCATTTGAAAGATGTAAAAATTGAAGAATTAAAAGATTACCAAGGTATCTCAAAAGAGCCATTCCCAGTTTTTGAAGCAAAACATTTGGTTGAATCAGAGAAAGAATACCCCGTTTCTTTCAACGGAAAAATGCGTTTCACGATAGAATTGTCCTTAGACTTGACTGTTCCCGAAATTCAAGAGATTATTATGAAAGACGAAAGAACCTTGAAACAATTGAATGGAAAAATTCCAAATAAAATAATCATAGTTCCCGGAAAAGTTATAAATTTGGTCGGATAGCAATGTCAAATTGTCATTCAAAAATTTGGCGCAAAATTTGTTATAATATTATTATAAAATTAATTTAAAAAAAAGAAAAATATGTTAGGATTAAGTTTACCATCAATGATTTTAATGGGCGGTATTATGCTAGCAAGTTGGTTAGTGAGCTCAAGACTGAAAAATAAATTTGAAAAATACGCTAAGCTGCACTTGCAAAACGGAATGTCTGGAAAAGAAATTGCCGAAAAAATGCTGGCTGATCACGGAATTCGTGATGTGCAGGTAATTTCTGTGGCCGGACAATTGACGGATCACTACAACCCAACTGATAAAACAGTTAATTTGAGTGAAGCAGTTTACAATCAAAGAAATGCAGCAGCAGCAGCAGTTGCCGCTCACGAATGTGGCCACGCTGTGCAACACGCAACGGCTTACAGTTGGTTGACCATGCGTTCTAGTTTAGTTCCAGTTGTGAATATTGCATCTTCTTATATGCAATGGATTTTGTTAGGTGGAATTTTAATGATTAATTCATTTCCACAACTTTTATTAATTGGGATTGTGATCTTTGCAGCAACAACTTTATTTAGCATTGTAACTTTACCTGTAGAATATGACGCTAGTAATCGTGCATTGGCTTGGTTAGAAAATAAGAGAATGTTATCTCAAGAAGAGCAGGCTGGAGCAAAAGATGCGCTCAAATGGGCCGCAAGAACTTATGTCGTAGCCGCTTTAGGGTCAATTGCCACTTTGCTGTATTATATTTCTATTTATATGAATAGAAGGTAATTTTCAAGGAATTTGAAACACGATCCGTCTCGATTTATTTTGAGGCGGATTTTTTTGTATCCTAAAATATGCAATCTATAATTGTATTTGTCTGTCAATTTGTTGATCTAATGAAATAAAGGTTTCAGTTCTAGAAACTCCTTCAATAGCTTGAATTTTTGTGTTTAACAAATGCATTAAATGTTCATTATCCCGGCAGATAATCTTGATTAAAATAGACCAATTCCCAGTTGTATAATGACATTCCAATACTTCAGGTATTTTTTTTAAGTCTTTTACCGCTTCTAAATTTCGGGCAGCTTTATCCAAATAAATGCCAACAAAAGCCATGGTGTTATAACCTAAAACTTTGCTGTTTATCGTAAGTCTTGAGCCAGAGATTACTTCGGATTGTTCCAGTTTACGTAATCGTTGATGAATAGCAGCGCCAGAAATACCTATTTTATTTGCGATTTGAAGAATTGGTTTTCGGGAGTCTTCCATCAAGTCACGTAAAATTTCTTTGTCGATTCCGTCTATTTCTACAATCAGGGAGTTGATTTTCATAAGTTGTTATTTGTAACCAAAAGAAAGAATTTAGTTTAAATTAGAAAGCAAAGTTAGCCAAAAACGGATTGCGAAAGACATTATTTTTCTAAATTTAAATTTTTGATAATAAAAAAGCTGTGATAATTCACAGCTTTTTAAAATTTATTTCCGAAAGTAATATCTACTTATTTTCCTTTATTTGCCTCAGCAATATATTTTTCTAATGCCATCGTCATTGAAGGTGTTTCTGGAGTTGGGGCAAGAATGTCAATTCGTAAACCATAATCTAATGCTTCTTTTTGTGTTGTGCTTCCAAAAACCGCAATTCTGGTATTATTTTGTTCAAAATCGGGAAAATTAGTGAACAATGATCTTATTCCTGTTGGGCTGAAGAAAGCCAAAACATCGTAGTAAACATCGGCTAAATCTGATAAATCGCTAATCACTGTTTTGTAAAAAACAGCTTGTGTCCAATCGACTTTCAAGTTGTTGAGCGTTATCGGTGCATCAGCGTTTAACTGGTCTGAGGCAGGTAATAAGAATTTTTCGTCTTTGTATTTTTTGATTAGTGGAGATAAATCAGCAAAATCTTTTGGACCTACATAAATTTTACGTTTGCGATACACCACATATTTTTGGAGGTAAAATGCAATTGCTTCTGATTGACAGAAATATTTCAAACCTTCTGGAACCTTATAACGCATTTCTTCAGCCACTCTAAAAAAGTGATCAACTGCATTTTTGCTCGTTAAAATAATTGCTGTGTATTGATTTAAATCAATTTTTTGAAGTCTGATTTCTTTCGCATTTACTCCTTCAACATGGATAAAAGGTCTGAAATCAACTTTTACTTTGTGCTTATTTTGAAGCTCAAAGTAGGGAGAGTTTTCCACTTTAGGCTCGGGCTGTGACACCAAAATTGTTTTCACTTTCATACTTGACATTTTCTAATCAATACCTTTTGTAAACCAATGATACATGAAATAATACGGTGCTATTTCAAAAACGCAAAGATATAAAATAAAATAAAATAACTTGCTTAATATTGTAGTTTGATAATTTTTTATTGATATTATATATGTTAAAACAATAGATATCAGCACAATAAATATAATAAACAGCAAAATATTTTTCGAAATGTTATCGTAATAAAATAAAAAGATATTGATTGGTAACAATAATAATCCAATATAGCTTCTGAAGGTAACTTTTTGAAGGTTAAATTGTTCTGTAAATTCCTCAATACTGAATGCGGTTGCAATTATTTTTTCGATTAAATATTTAGATAAAATAAAGAAAATCAACAAAGTAATTATTTGAATGTAAATAATCCAATCCGTTTTTGAGGCGTATCCAAAAGAAGATAGCGAAAGATGAATGAAAAATGCAAAAGAAATTACCTGAATAAAAAACAAGGATATTGTAAAAGCACTTTTAAGATTGCTACTTTCTTTGTAAACGGTAATATATTTATCTGCATAGATTAATTTAGCGAAGTCTGCAAAACGATTTTCAAAGGCTGATTTTGTAACAGCGATAACTACAAAAGATAAAACAAACAAGAAAGTTGCCCAATCTTTGTTTTCTATTTCCCGTAAATGAAGTACATTTTCAATCATAACTGCGCAAAATTACTAATTTTTTATTTCATTCTTTTATTATAAATTATTTATGAAATCGTAATACTATAAAATACACTACAAACTATGAATAGCTTTGCTCTAGTTCCTTAATTAAACAATTATTATTATCGTAGGAATCAAATCGCATAAAAAGTTTACTTTTGCATTGAAAATACGCTAAAATATGGACGATTGCATTGTTATAATTCCTACCTATAACGAAATAGAAAACATCGAAAGCATCATAAGATCAGTGCTTTCCCAGCACAAACCTTTTCATGTTCTTATCATTGATGACAATTCGCCGGATCAAACTGCGGATAAAGTCGTTATGTTACAAGCTGAGTTTGAGGGTAAATTGTTTTTAGAAAAAAGATCCGGAAAATTAGGTTTAGGAACAGCTTATGTGCACGGATTTAAATGGGCTTTAGAACGGAATTATGAATTCATTTTCGAAATGGACGCTGATTTTTCACATAATCCAAATGACTTAGAAAAGCTCTATGATGCGTGCCACTTTGGTGGCGCTGATTTAGCTATTGGGTCTCGTTATGTTACAGGTGTAAATGTGGTAAACTGGCCATTAAATCGTGTGTTGATGTCCTATTTTGCATCTGTTTATGTACAATACATCACAGGGATGAAAATTCACGATGCAACGGCTGGATTTATATGTTATAAGAGAGTGGTTTTGGAAAAAATAGGATTAGATAAAATTAAATTTGTGGGCTATGCTTTTCAAATTGAAATGAAATACAGAACATTTTGCAAAGAATTTAATATTGTTGAAGTGCCCATTATTTTTACTGATAGAACAAAAGGACAGTCTAAAATGAGTAGCGCCATTTTTACAGAAGCGGTTTTGGGTGTTATTGCACTGCGCTTAAAAAAACTAGTAAACTCATTATAAATGAACGATACAATAAATAGGATTTTAATAAAAAATGCTAAGATTGTAAATGAAGGTGCAATTTTTGAAGGCGATGTTTTAATTGAAAATGAATTAATTGTCGAAATTGCAGAAAGCATTAGCGCGAAATCATCTCAATGTAAGATTATTGATGCCGAAGGAAATTACTTGATTCCTGGCGCGATAGATGATCAAGTGCATTTTAGAGAACCAGGACTTACCTACAAAGGAGATATTGAATCAGAATCAAAAGCTGCGGTTGCAGGAGGAATAACTTCGTTTATAGAACAACCAAACACCGTTCCAAACGCAGTTACCCAAGAAATATTAGAAGAAAAATATGTTATTGCATCTCAAAAATCGTATGCGAATTATTCGTTTATGATGGGAGCTACAAATGATAATTTAGATGAGGTCCTAAAAACAAACCCTAAGAATGTTGCAGGAATAAAAATATTTTTAGGATCCTCTACCGGAAATATGTTAGTTGACAATGAGGTTGTTTTAGAAAGGATTTTTTCAAGCACTCCTTTGCTTATCGCAGTGCATTGCGAGGACGAAACTACCATCAAAAGCAATTTAGAAAAATACAAAGCGGAGTTTGGTGAAGATATTCCTGTTACAGCACACCATTTAATTCGGAGCGAGGAAGCCTGCTACATTTCGTCTTCAAAAGCGATTGCGTTGGCCAAGAAAACCGGAGCAAGACTTCATGTTTTTCATCTTTCGACTGCCAAAGAAATGGATTTGTTTACCAATAAAATTCCGTTAGAAGACAAGAAAATCACTGCCGAAGTTTGCATCCATCATTTATGGTTTACCAATGAGGATTACGTTACCAAAGGAAATTTGATCAAGTGGAACCCTGCCGTAAAAACTGTTAATGACCGAAAAGTCCTTTGGGAAGCGCTCAATGACGGCAGAATCGACGTTATTGCTACAGATCATGCGCCACATACTTTAGAAGAAAAAAAACAAACATATCTAAAAGCTCCATCTGGAGGACCACTAGTGCAACATGCTGTCGTGGCTATGTTTGAGGCGTTTTATCAAGGAAAAATCAGTATCGAAAAAATTGTCGAAAAAATGTGTCACAATCCAGCAAAGATTTTTAAAATCGAAAAGCGCGGTTTTATCAAAGAGGGTTATTATGCTGACTTGGTGATAGTTAATGCGGGATTACCCTGGAGTGTAAACAAAGAAAACATTCTATCTAAATGCGGGTGGTCACCGTTTGAAGGCTTCACCTTTAAATCTAGAATTACTCATACTTTTGTTAACGGACAATTAGTTTATTCCGCTTTCAAAGTTAAAGATATACGTGCTGGAAAACGCTTGCTGTTTAATAGGTAAAATTATGAAAGTAAAAAAAATACTATTGTTTTTAGTGGTTTTGTCAATGCTTTTTAGTTGTAAAAAAGAATTGGTTAAGTCCCCTAATCGTCTTATCGAAAAGGATAAAATGATAAACATTATGTATGATTTAGCGCTTTTGGAAGCGATAAAAATGCAAAACCCAAATTCATTAGACTCTTTCAAAATCAATTCCAACGAGTATATTTTTAAAAAATATACTATTGATAGTATTCAATTTTCCCAAAATAACATGTACTATGCTGCTGATTATAAAGAGTATAAAAAAATGTTTGAAATAATCAAATTAAGATTTGAAAACGATAAAATCAGCGTCGAAAAATTAATAAAGGATAAAAAGAAAAAAGAAGACTTGTTAAAAAAGCAAAAACAAAAGCAAAAACTGAAAATAAAACGCGAAGCAGATTCGGTTAAAAAGCTAAAGCAAGTTTTGAAATTTAAAAAAGAGACGGATTCTATAAAAAAAGCAAAAAAGCTTAAAGTTTCAAAATCCTTGAAGTCATTAAAGAAAGTAATTAAAAAGAGTTAGGTTCTATAACTTCGAAATAGCCGCAATATACTGGTGAATGTCAATAAATGCAGTTCCTGTAATCGTTTTAATTTTTTCATTCGAATAATAGTTCATAGCATAAGAAGCCTTGGCTGTTGACCAATCCAGCTTCCTTTTTTGCCCAAAAACAGTCGAAAAAACCCAATCAATTCTATATGCTATTTCGAGTAATAACGGGTTTGCGTAAATCGATGGTCTTTTGACATGCAAGGAATCAGCAATAGAAAATAAAAGGTCGTTATAAGTTATATTTTCTGCAACTAACGTAAATCGTTCGTTTGAATAACTGCTTTTCATCAACTCAGCAGCAATTCGAACTACATCTGGAACTGCAATAAATCCGGTAACTCCTTTGGTATAAAATGACAATCCATTTGCGACTCTCTTGAAAAGCTGTCCGCTTCCTTGTTCTGAAAAACCGGGGCCCAATACAACTCCAGGATTAAGAATCACGGTTGCTAAGCCTTCTTGTTGTCCGCGCCATATCTCCATCTCAGCGCCATATTTTGAAATAGCATAATCGCTATGCGGCCGTTCCGGATTCCATTCGGATTCTTCAGTTATGATTTTTTCGGTCCCTTTTAAATCGCCTAAAGCGGCTATTGAACTCAAGTAACACAGTTTTTTTATGTTTTTGGCAACACAAAAATTGACAATATTCGCGGTTCCTTCAATATTAATTTTCCGAAGTACATTTTCATCTTTTGGATCAAAGGAAATCAGCGCCGCACAATGATAGACGTATTCTATATTTTTAAAAGCAATTTCTAAAGAGGTAACGTCAATGATATCAGCCTCAACCCATGCTACTTTTTCGAATAACAATTCTTGATTGTATAATGTAAATAACGATTTGGTTTTTTCGATAGTTGCTGCATTGCGGTATATAGCACGAACGGAGTCTCCATTTTCAACTAAATGAAGTAGTAAATGTGCGCCAACTAAACCTGTTCCTCCTGTGACTAAAATCATTCTGTAAATTTACAATTTACAAATTATGAATTACCAATTATTTTATCAATTAACCGAATAAACAATTAAGCGAATCAACATTAAATTTTATCTTTGCCCAAATTGATTGTAAGATGAAGAATTTTATTGAAGAAGTGACTTGGAGAGGAATGCTCCACGATGTTATGCCTAACACAGAAGAACATTTGATGGAAGAAATGCGTGTGGCTTATTTGGGTATTGACCCTACGGCAGATTCATTGCATATCGGGCATTTGGTTGGCGTGATGTTGCTAAAACATTTTCAGCTATCCGGGCACAAACCGTTAGCTTTAGTTGGCGGTGCAACGGGAATGATTGGGGATCCATCAGGCAAATCGAATGAAAGAAATTTATTAGATGAAGCTACTTTGCGTCACAATCAAGAAGCCATAAAAGGTCAATTATCTCGTTTTCTCGACTTTACTTCTGACGCTGCTAATGCTGCAGAGTTAGTAAATAATTACGATTGGATGAAGAATTTTTCATTTCTGGATTTCATTCGTGACGTTGGAAAACACATCACTGTAAATTATATGATGGCAAAAGATTCCGTAAAGAAACGGTTGTCTTCTGAAGCCGCCGAAGGAATGTCATTTACTGAGTTCACGTACCAATTGGTTCAAGGATATGACTTTTTGCATTTGTACAGAGAAAAAAACTGTACACTTCAAATGGGCGGAAGCGATCAATGGGGAAACATCACCACGGGAACTGAATTGGTCCGAAGAATAGCTAGCGGAAAAGCCTACGCATTGACTTGTCCGTTAATCACAAAAGCTGATGGCACCAAGTTTGGTAAATCTGAAGGCGGAAATATTTGGTTGGATGCGGCAAGAACGTCTCCATATAAATTTTTCCAATATTGGTTGAATACTTCCGATGTCGATGCTGAAAAATACATTAAGATTTTTACTTTTCTAACTAAAGAAGATGTTGAGGTTTTAACCGAAACACATAGAGAAACGCCACATTTGCGATCGTTGCAAAAGCGTTTAGCCGAAGAAATTACCGTTATGGTTCATTCTTCAGCAGATTTAGATAATGCAATAAAAGCATCTAATATCTTGTTCGGAAATTCTACTTCAGAAGATTTGAAACAATTGGATGATGCTACTTTTTTGGATGTTTTTGATGGAGTTCCTCAAGCCGAAATTTCCAGAAATGAAGTCGAATTTGGAATCAATATTGTGGATGTTTTAAACGAAAAAACAGGATTTTTAAAATCAAATGGCGAAGCAAGACGCGCCCTAACAGCTAATTCTATTTCAGTTAATAAGGAAAAAGTAACCGAAGAATTTGTACTTTCTGCAAAAGATTTAATCAACAACCAATTTGTATTATTACAAAGCGGGAAGAAAAATTATTTTGTGATTCGGGTTAAATAATTTTATAACTTTACTAAAATAATAAAAGCTATGGAAACTCAATTTTTAACCGACGAAAAAGGGAATAAAACTGCGGTGTTGTTGTCTATCAAAAAATACAATAAATTAATCGAAAAATTGGAAGATTTAGAGGACGTGCGTCTTTACGATGAAGCCAAAAAAGAGGACGATGGTTATCGTATTTCATTTGAGGACTATATAAAAACGAGAGAAAGTAAAAAATCAGATGTATAATATTGATTTTTCAAAAAAAGCACAAAAGAAACTTGATAGATTATCAGACGCCATTGCAAATCCAATATTGAGTGCAATTGGAAATCTTTCTAATAATCCCCGACCACAAGGCTATAGAAAGCTAACGGGTAGAAAAGGATATCGAATTCGTGTTGGGGATTACAGAGTTATCTATGAAATATTTGATGATATTCTACTAATTGATGTTATTGATTTAGGTCACAGAAGAGAGATTTATAAATGATCAGCTGTGTTTTGAGAACGCTCTTATTTAAATAACTCTGTAGTTAAAGCACCATCAAATTGCAACCGCGAATATCAGAATTATCAAAACGTCCCATTACCTCGAAAGAGTTGTTGGGATTTTTTTTGCCCAAATCCTGTGTAGCAATAAACGAACACGAATTAATGTTGGCCAAATCAATCACGTTGATTCCGCCGGACTTACCGAAAGCAACGTAGGCTAATGCATCTTCGGTGTCGCGAACGAGAATTTGCATCCAACTAGGACATTCAAAAACGCCATTTCCAAGTGAATACGCTTGCGAAAGCAATTCCGTCATTCCGTATTCAGAATGTATAGCTGTGACATCAAAACCTTGGCAAAGTTGTTCGTGCAGTTCTTCACGAATCATTTCTTTTCGCTTGCCTTTCATTCCGCCCGTTTCCATGATGATTGTGTTTTTTAATTGAAAAGTATGTTTTTCAATTAAATCTAGCAAAGCATAGGTAACGCCAATCAAAATCACGTTTTGTCCTGAATGGTCCAATCGGATTAATTTTTCAATCAGCTCTTGATGATTGTAAAGATAATATCCGCTTTCAAAATTGCCCGTCATTTTGATTAAATCTTCAACCATATAAATTAAGGACGAGCCTTCGCGCTCTAAATAAGAAGGGAGCAATGCCAAAACAACATAATCCTCAATATTGCCATAGAAATGAGAGAAACCTTTTCGATAACTTTCTTCATATAAAGTACTATCGGTAACGAAATGTTTGCTAGTTGCCATCCCAGTTGTTCCGCTGCTGGTGAATGTTTTTTGGATTAGTCCCGAAGTCTCGGGATTGCTAGAAACCACTTTGTGACTTTTAAAAAATTGTATGGGCAAAAAAGGAATTTGTTCTAATGATTTCACTTTTTGCACCTCTATTTTTAAAAAATCGCAAAATTCTTTATAGACCAAGTTGTTTTCATATTGGAAACGAAACACTTTTAGCGCTATTTTTTCAAATTGCTTTTGGCTTGAAATGGTAAATATGTCGGTTGTTGCAATCAAGAATTTTTTTTGCAAAAGTAAGTAAATAAAAAAACTCCAACTTTACAATTGGAGTTTTTTAAAAATAGGTAGAAACTT